>ENA-UEYI01000404-UEYI01000404.1-human-gut-metagenome-genome-assembly--contig:-NODE-404-length-44170-cov-10.981403_pt1 | contig 44170 bp, 43 predicted proteins | sample MGYA00242900_ERZ507916 | MGnify/ENA primary metagenome ERZ507916 (study PRJEB26167, sample SAMN06115521) | human gut metagenome | host: Homo sapiens | place: China:Chongqing | collected 2015-09-02...
ATAAAGCATCGGAGTAGTAAATATTGGCTGATACTTTATTATTGTATTTCCAGTCGAAATGGCGGAACATATTTTCATATTTTTCTTCACCGGTACCAAGTACAACGATCTGGACATCTTCCTGACAAAGCTCATCCATTACATATGCGATCAGATCAAAGCCCTTCTGATCTGTCAGTCTGGAAACGATACCGATCATAAACTTCTTATCATCCTGCTCCAGACCAAGCTCCTGCTGCAGCGCACGTTTGTTTTTGATCTTTTCCTTACGGAAATTTGCTGCATTGTACGGTGCTACGATATTCTTATCTTTTTCCGGATTGAATTCTTCATAATCAATACCGTTGACGATACCGCGCAGCGCACCGGATCTTGCACGCAGAAGTCCATCCAGCCCTTCTCCGTAAAACTGTGTCTTAATTTCTTCCGCATAAGTATCGGAAACTGTTGTTACCGCATCCGCATAAACGATACCACCCTTTAACAGGTTCGCATCCTTGTATGCTTCCAGTTTATCGGATGTAAAGAAATAATCAGGCAGTCCTGTGATGTCCTTGACATCCTTGACATTCCAGCGTCCCTGGAATTTCAGATTATGTATTGTCATAACTGTCTTAATGCCACGGAAGAAATCCCCGCCTGCAAAGCGTTCCTTCAAATATACCGGGATCAGTCCGGTCTGCCAGTCATGGCAATGGATCAGGTCCGGTCTGAAGCCTGTCAGAGGCAGAGCGGATAATGCTGCCTTACAGAAGAAGCTGAACTTACGGATCTCATCGAGTACATTGTCACTGTAGATCTTAAAGCCGCTGAAATAAGACTCATTATCGATAAAGTAATAGGTAATACCGTCTACCTTGGCCTCCAGCACACCAACATATTCACTCTTCCAGTTGAAGTCCATGTAAAAATGTGTCTTATACTTCATCTTGTCCTTTAATTCCTGCTTGATGCAGGTATATTTCGGAAGCATGACACGCACATCAAAGTACTTCTTGTCGATGTTCTTCGGAAGAGATCCGACAACGTCTGCAAGTCCTCCCGTCTTAATAAAAGGAACTCCCTCAGATGCAATAAACAGTATGTTCTTCATTCTTTATAATCCTCCAATATTTGTTTTCGCCTGCTACCCGGACAGGCAAATACCTTGGGATAATTATACACCAATTACGTGCATTTTGAAAGAACTAATTTCCGCGATATAAAAGCCTGATCTTGTCTGCAATGAGTGCAATAAATTCCGAATTGGTCGGCTTTCCTTTTCCTGTATTGATCGTATAACCGAACAGTGCGTCCAGTGTCTCCATTTTTCCGCGGCTCCATGCCACTTCGATCGCATGTCTGATCGCCCGTTCTACTCTGCTTGCGGTAGTCTGATATTTTTTTGCGATCGTCGGATACAGGATCTTGGTTATGGAACCCAGCATATCAATATCTTCGACTGCCATCATGATCGCTTCCCGCAGATACTGATACCCTTTGATATGGGCAGGGACACCAAGCTCATGGATCATGTCTGTCACATCTTTTTCCAAATCCCGGACAGGCTTCTCTTTCTGCACTGCTGCCTGCGGATGCATTTCCTGTCTGTTTTTGGGCGGAACGGAGATCACTATTTGAAAACTGTAACTATGGCCAAGCAGTCTGAGAATTGAGTGAAGCAAGATTAGGACGCTGATGCATATTATCCACCAATTCGTTCTCCACCGCTGTACAGTCGATGGAGATTGTCTCTCCGTCTGTTAATTTCAGTTCTACGCAAGCAGTATCAATATTAAATTCACACAACAGAATTTTTATTGCCATTTCTCCTTAAATTTTTGGTGTAATTTTTCGCTGTTCTTTGATAGCCTTGCGGCGTTCTTTTGTGTACGGCAGTATCAGTTTAAAGTCGAACCGCCCTTTCTTCACACAGCCTTACTCATCATCGTCAATCAGCCTATCTTGAGGATATAACAGCTTAACTTCAGCAAAGAGATGCATCCGTTACATGGTGTGCCTATTGGAAAAGTGACAATTAGGCTGCATTCACCTATAATTAAAAACTGCCATTGACCCACTTTTGACCCAGAACGCGAAAAAAGCGGGCAGGGCTGGACGGAAACAATGGAAAATCCGCCGAACGAATGATGGCAAAAAGCACAAATCGGAGCCGAAATGACTCCGATTTACCCTTGAGACAACCTACGGACCAGAAGGCCGGGGGTTCGAATCCCTCACGGCGTACCAAAAGTCCTCGAAATCGTCTGATTTCGAGGACTTTTGCTTTTCATAAGTTTCCATTTTTTGATACTGCTTTTTTCTGACCCAAACGCTGACCCCAACGGGAGCGGGCAGCGGAAAGCATCAGACGGCACGAGATAGGATGTTCCCCATCGTCTGGGCTGCTTTCATCTGCGCGTCGGTGGTGACGTGGGCGTAGGTGTCCAGCGTGAAGCCTGCGGAGTAGTGACCGAGCATTGAGGACACCGTTTTCACGTCCACGCCGTTTTGCAGGGCCATCGTCGCGAAGGTGTGACGCAGGTCATGGAATCGAATGCGGGGCAGTCCTGCCCGTTTCAGCACTCTTTGCAGCATGTGCAGCACGCTGTCCGGCGACATGGGGCCTCCGCTTGGCGATGGGAATACCCATTCGCTGTTTCCGACTTTGCATTTCTGCATTTTCAGTACGCTTATCGCATCTGCCGACAACGGCAGTGTGCGGTAGGCGTTTTTCGTTTTCAGTGGGGCTTCGACTACCTTGCCGTTCTGCCGTGAGATGGCCCGTTGGATTTTCAGTACGCCACGGTCAAGGTCTATATCCGTCCATTTCAGTCCCAGCAGTTCGCCCCGCCGTAGGCCCGTGGCAAGGTCGAGGTAGTAGAGCTCGTACACGCCGCTGTCTCTGGCCTCCTGGAAGAAGGCGCTGAGTTGGTCGGCGGTCAGGGTTTTCATCTCTTTGTGCTCCACCTTTGGCAGGGCGCAGCCCTGCGTTGGATTCTTGCTCACCAACTTCTGCTCCATGGCGAGGTTGTATGCCGAGCCGATCATCTGGTGGATGTTGCGAACCGTCTTGGGTGCTAACCCTTTCGGCTTTTTCTTGGCCTCGATGCGGTCAACTCTGCCACCGTCCAGCAGGTGCTTGTAGAATCTCTGCAAGTCCAGAGAAGTCAGGTCTGCCAGCGGAATGCCGCCGATCTGCGGCTTGATGTGGTTTTTCAGAAAGCCTTGGCTGGTTTTGAAGGTCGATGGGCGCAGCTTGATTTTCGCATAGTTTTCCAGCCAGATCTCCAGCCAACTCCCCACGGTGTAGGTCTTGGCCCGTCCGTAGTCGATGCCCACATTTTCCTCGATGGCCTTTTTCAGCTTTTCCTTGACTTCCGCTTGCGTCTTACCGAGGACATTTTTGATGATGGCTTTGCCGATTTCTGGATCTCGGCCAACCGTGTACCGGCCCTCCCAACGACCATCCTTGCGTTTTCGGATGTTGCCCTCGCCGTTTGCTCGTCGCTTTGGCATGGTATCAGCCCCTTTCGCAACGAACAATACCGTAACCAAGGGAACAAAGCTACCCGAAAGTCGAACTGTTATCAGAAAGTTATCATTTGCCCCTCGGAGCCGCGCCGCCTTATCTTTGACTATTGCGGCGCAATTTTTGCGCTGCCGGAGGCGTTCTTCTTTGGTTACAGCGGTGCGTTTTTTGGACGGTTGAAAGTCTCTTTTCATTGACTACAGCGGCGCAAAATATCCCACTTCAACCCCAACAATTCACTACGACGTAAACCGTAAAGCGCCGCAATTCTCACAAGCGTTTGTATCGGCTCCCCATTCAGAGCCGCAATGAGCCGTTGCAGCTGCTTTGCACTATAAAAATGTGCTTCATAGCGTTCTCTGCGCGGCATTTCAACATACTGGCAGGGATTTGTGGGAATCAGTCCATCTTTCACGCACTCGGACAATGCTTGACTAAGAATCCCTTTAATAGTAATCATTCTCGTTAATGTCTTTGAAGGGATTTGCCGCGCTCTTGGGGACAGGACTGCCTGCTGCCCTCCAAAGGAAGGTCACCATCTGTGCGCGTGTGCAGGAAACGCCGGGGCTGAAGGTATCCGCGCTGGTGCCCTCGGTGATGCCCTTTTCCAGCGCCCACTGAACAGCGTCATAATAAGGCAGAACTTCCATCATCGATTTCAGTTCGTGATCAGTTATGGTCATGATACACCGGGAAGTATGAAAAAGGGACGTCTCTACACGAAACGCCCCCAAAATGGAATGAAATGTAATTTGGCCGTCAGAGGGAGACCCGTAGGACAAACTTCCCCTCCCTCACGGAGAAGCTGTAAAGCCCGCCATACCGCTCCACAATGGCGCAGATGCTGCTCACGCCGATGCCGTGGCCCGGTCGGTCCGTTACCGGAATTCCGTCCTTGAACCGCACGGCCTCTCGGCAGTCGTTGGCCACCTGCAAGAAGAAATTTCCGTTTTTCTCGTAGGTCTGTACCTCGATGCTGTCGTCTGCCCCCTTGCAGGCGTGAAGGGCGTTTTCCAGCGCGTTGGACAGCAGCACGCACAGATCACTCTCCGAGATGGGCAGGATGTGCGGCAATTCCGCCCGCAGGGAGAATTTCACGCCCTGGGCCTCCGCCCGGGCCGCGAAGGCGGAGAAGATGAGGTTTGCCGCCTCGTTCTCGCAGTAGGTCACCACGCGGGCCGCCTCGATCTCCGCGTTGATCTCGTGGATGTACCACTGGGCCTGCTCGTACTGGCCGTTTTCCAGACAGCCGGACAGGTATTGCAGATGGTGCCGCAGATCGTGCCGGTAGACTCTGGTTTTCTGCTGGGATTCCCGGAGAGCTTCGATCTCCCGCACTGCCTGGCCGACTTGCAGATTCAGGCTGTTTTGCAGCTGTTCCAGATGGGCCCGGGCCTCCTGCTTCTTCGACAGCCGCGCCAGAAACATCAAATACGCCACGCAGCACACAAAGGGCATAAACTCCACCACAGCCGAGTCTCCGTCGGCAAGGAGATTCGTATAAACCCGGGTCAGGTAGTCAAAGGCGTAATACAGGGCTGGCGTGCAGCCGAACTGGCACTGGACGGTCACCGAATAGCGGGAAACGGACCGCACTGCCGGTGCCGTCCGCAGCAGCAGGAGCAGCAGCGGCAGCGTCACGATCAGCTCCACCGCATACTGCATCCGATCTCCCCCGGAAAAGGCCCACACGCACACCAGCGCCAGCCACCGCCGGAGCTGGCAGCAGAGATACGCCGTCAGCACGGAGATGGCTGGCCAGAGCCGTTCATGGCTCAGCAGGCAGAGTACAAGGGTCAGGGGGAGATGCGTATGGATGGGGTAGAGGTACAGTCCCAGCACTGGGCCCATTCCCAGATAGACGATCCCCTGGATCAGAAAAATAGCCGCCATGGCGGCGGTCATATAGCAGACATTCCGCCGGTCCCAGCGGATGTTGCAGAAGGCGGCGGAGAGCACGATGCCAAACAGGCCCACCGCCACGGTGTTGCAGAGATAGAGGACTGTATCCACCGTCATGTTAAAAATACCTGCTTTCTGCGGAAGGCGTATTCCAGATACAGATCCTTCAATTCCGCGTATTTTCCCCGTGGGACGGGCAGTTCCGCCAGCGAGTCCATGGTGATGGCCTTGGGCACGATGGACTTGATGTGATCCAGATTCACCAGATAGGATCGGTGGATCCGCAGGAAATTGTCGCAGTTCGCCAGCTGATCGCAGAGGTGTTCCATGCCGCCGCTGCTTTCCAGCACCGTGCCGTCCGTCAGGTGCAGCCACAGCGCCCGGCCCAGCACCTCGCAGTATTCCAGCTTCTCCAGTCCCACCCGGGTAATGCCGCTTTTGCAGTGGAGGATCAGGCTTTGGCCGCCGCTTTTGGCGCACTCCGCCGTCACGGAGTCCAGCAGCCGGAAAAAGCTCTCCTGCCAAATGGGCTTGAGCTGGTAGAAATAGGCCCCCACGGTGTAGGATTCCACGGCGAATTCCGCCGAGGAGGTGAGGAAAATAATTCTCACGCTCTGGTCGTACCGGCGGATCTCCCGGGCGGTCTCAATGCCATTCTCCCCCGGCATCATCACATCCAGCAGCAAAATGTCGAAGCGGGCGCCCCGCTCCACCTCCGCCAGCAGTTCCAGGGGACTCTGAAAGGCTGCGGAGGTGATTTCCACGTTCCGCTCCACCCGGTAGCGGTCCAGCAGCACCCGCAGCTCACTCAATATGGACAGATCATCGTCACAAAAGCCAATTTGTATCATGAACGCTCACCTTTTCGGTCTGTGTTGGTTTCTCTTGATACACTGTAACACCTCCCCTTTCATCCGTCAACGCAAAAACCTCGGAGATCCACTTGTGCGGTCCCCTCTCCGCAGGAGACACACAGACAGCTTATTCAATCGTTGTCAATATCGGCGCACAGATCCTGATGGATGCAGTTCTTAGCCGGTTTTTAGAGTTTTTGACGCTCGCCAAGCGGCATTAGATTATGCCAGTGTTATCCACATCTTTTTCCAGAAAAATGCAGAATTTTGCGGCATGTACTCTCTGTAATGATGGTGCATATGTATGATGCTAATACATCGTATCTGGATAATCTGATGCCCTGGTCCGAGAACCTACCCGATGTCTGCAAGAAAGCACCCTGACAAAATGCCGGTAGCCTCTCTCTGGTGGCTGCCGGTATTCTTGTCAAGGTACGAGTTATTTATCAGTTCGAACGTTGTGAAACGTTCCGTTATTGCGGCGCAATTTCTGCGTTGCCGGAGGCGTTCTTCTTTGGTTACAGCGGTGTGATTTTCGAACGGCTGAGAATCTCTTTTTATTGACTACAGCGGCGCAAAATATGTGCGATCTGCGCCGAAAATTGCCGCTGCGCCGAAAGCACTTTTTCGCGTGGTTGAAAACAGCGGATTTCTCAACCGCCTGCGGAACGTCCACCTTGAAAAGTCCGCTGTCACGGGCCTTTTCCGTGCCTGACGTTCACCAATGACCGCGAAAACGCCCACTAAGGTGCACCTTAGACTGCGGTTTCAAAACCGCGGAAAGCCCCGCACTGCGGGGCTTTGTGGGCGGGTCGCGGGCGCTTGCGACTGCGGCCCTTTATCTTGTGCTTTTATCGAACGGCCTTCACCACTCAGAAAACCTTCCTGTAAAGTTCGGCTTTTCGCTCAAAATCGTTCCCGCAAATATCGTCCGAAAGTTACCGTCACAACACTGTTTCAAACCGCTTTTCATCGCATCTTTCAACTTCTCCCACAAACGCCGCAACGTTCGTTTCAAGGGGCTGCGGCGGGTACACACTCGGCTTTGCTCAAAGAATCGCACACAGTGGCTCACACGGCGAAACAGGGGGCCTTCCCTCCCCCGGCCACAATGCGGTCTTGTGCCGTCAGCGAAATTCCTTTTAGTCCGCCGTGCTCTTATATACATACATTTCCCGGTTCTCTGTGGATCCCAACTATCAGCAGAGGGAGAAAATTCGGCAAAGCTGCCGCATAAATTTTATCCACCAACCGTTTCTCATCCCGATTTTTAACTTCTCTCACAAATGGCCCACATTCGCTTTCGCTCACGAAAGCGGGTACACACTCGACTTTCGGAGAAAAATCGCACACAAGGGCACACACGCCGAAACAGGGGCCTTCCGGACGGGGCCGCTATCACTACCCTCGACACGTACTGCACGTTCACGAACATCCCCGGGCCGGGTACCAGAACGGCGTACTTTGCCGCTTTGGGATCTTGGCCGGGAGGTGCTCTCGAAGAACGCAGAAAGCCTGCGGGACAGCGATGCGCTTATGCGCGTCGCTGTTCCGAGGCGTCGCGGCCCCGCTGGGCTGCGTGATCTTTTTGCAATTTGGTGATGTTGCTGTTTTTTTCACTCTGTGCGCAGTACTTTCTGAATGTGCGAGGCAGGGGGGTATTACTACCCTCGGCGTGCTCTGCGTACTGCTGAAACACTGGACGGCCGCTTGCAAAAGCGGCTAACTTGCCGTTTTCTGAGGTCGGGTGGTCATCATTGATTTCAGTGGCGCAAAAGCAGAAACAGCATCTCACGGCAAACAGCCCCGGTTCCCTGCGAAAGGAACTGGAGCTGTTTTTTTGCGTCACTTCATGGAGCGTGCCAGGAACGTGGCGATCTGCGCTCTCGTGCAGGTGGAGTTGGGGTCGAAGCGGCCACCGCCGATGCCGGTGGTGATGCCGCTTTCCACGGCCCAAGCCACGGCCTGCGCGTAGTAGCTGCCGGCGGGAACATCAGCAAAGCTGACCTTATCCGTTGCGGCGGGCTGACCCATGGTGCGCCACAGCATCGTCACCATTTGCGCGCGGTTGATGGCTGCGTTGGGGTTCGTACCGTCGGAAATGCCCTTATCCTTGGACCACAGCTGCGCCTTTTCGTACCAGTTGGCGCCGCCGGAGAGATCCGTGTCGTTCTGCCGGGCCAGGATCGTCCACAGCTGCGCGCGGGTGGCGGAGGCGTTGGGCGCGTAGATCGTATCGCTCATGCCGTTGACCAGCTCGCGGGCGCTGACGAAGTCGATCTCCTCCCTCGCCCAGTGGTTCCGGGTGTCAATGAAATCCTTGGAGTTGTCAACGATCTTCACCGTCGCGCCGCCGTCGAGCTTGAGCCGGATGCCGTTCTCGGTGGGAATGGAATCCTTCAAAATTTCCTCGGTGCCGTCGGGACGGACAAGCACCGCCACGGTGCCGGCGTTTGCGTTGGAAACGGGGATCTCCACCTCGGTCTTGCCCGCGTTTCCGGGCAGCTCCACCTTGACGGTGGGGGCGGCGTTGGAATTGCGGGCGGCCTCCACCTCCACGGGAGCCTTGACCGGCTCGCCGGACTTTTTCGCGTTCTCGACCGCCTTGGCGCTGACCTTGGCGTTCATCTCGGTCTTGCCGTTCTTGTCGGTCTTGATCGTGCCCGTGCTGCCGTCGGCGGCCTTGTTCTCGGTGACGGAGCTGCCGTCTTTCTTGGTCTCGGTTTTGGAAACGGAGCCGTCCTTGGCGGTGGTGGTCTGGGTCACGGAGCCGTCTTTGCGGGTCTCCGTTTTGGTGGTGGAGCCGTCCGGATTGTTCTTCGTCTCCGTTTTGATGATGGGGTTGCTGTCGGAGCTGCCGGAACTGCTCGAGGAGGAGCCGCCGCTGCTGGAAGAGCCGCCGGTATTGCCGCCGCCGGGCTGAGAGGGCGTGGTATCGTCGGTCACGGTGACCGTGCAGGTGGCGGACTTGCCCGAACCGTCCACCGCTGTGGCGGTGATCTTTGCGATGCCGGCCTTGTGTCCCGTCACGGTGCCACCTTGGTCTACTGTGGCAACTTTCTCGTCGGAAGATTCCCAAGTCACCTTCTGATTCGTGGCATTTTCAGGCTTGACCGTGACGTTCAAAGGCATGAAATCTCTCACCTTCAGCGTTGCGGTGGTAGGGTTCAGTGTGATGCTGTTGACAAGGATATTCCCGGTCGTGCCGCTGGTGATATCATACACCACATAAGCGGTCTGATTTTCCACGGTGATGCTTGCCTTGTACTTGCCGACCTCGGTGGGAGCGCCGTCCATTTTTGTATAAGTGTTGCCGCCGTCGTCGGATTTCCAATAGGTGATGGTGATCTCCTTTACCGCCGGACCCTTCCAATCATCGCTCACGGTCACCGTGGCGTTCTTGCCGTTGCTGCCTTGGGTCAAGTTGGCGGGTGGGTTGATGGTCACGCTGCCGCCGTTTGGGGCATTGCAGAGCTTATCCGTATTCGCGCAGGTGGCGGTGATGGTTGCGTCGGTGGCCTCGTATGTCCAGATGTGGGTGTGCTCGGCGGGTGCGCTGCTGTTCGTCAGCACCAGCTGCTTCTTAGTCTTGTCGTACTTGACCTCACGCGTTTCGTCGTCGCTGAAAAAGATGCCGCTGTAATCCTTATTCACATCGTTGGCAATGACGATCTCTGCCGGAATCGAATTGGGCAGCTTGGTCACGCCGATGCTCTTCTCGCGGTCATTCAAACCTTTATTGCCAATGGTGATGTGGGCGCTCCCCATCAGATACACATTGCTGTCAGCACCGTTCTTTGTGATCGTGTTCCCCGTGACGGTCGGCGTATTGGACACGGTGAAGGTGCCGCCGTTCACAAACACACCGTTGCCGGTGTTGCCGCTGATGGTGCCGTCGTTCATGTTGAAGGTGCCGGATGACACAGATACGCCGCCGCCGTTTTTCGCCGTGTTATTGCTGACACTCGATGTCCCGCCGTTCATGGTGAAGGTGCCGCCGCTGACATACACGCCGCCGCCGTAGGTGGTGTTCTTCTCATCGCTGTTCGTCGCCTTGTTGTCGCTGATGGCGCCGTTGTTCATGTTGAAGGTGCCGCTCTTGTTGACATACACGCCGCCGCCGTTGGTGTCGCTCGACGTTTTCTCGTTTTTCGCCGTGTTGCCGCTGATGGTGCCGCCGTTCATGGTGAAGGTGGCGGTGGAGGTGGAGGTGTACACACCCACGCCGCCGTCAGTGGAGCTCGCCGTGTTTTTGGTGATGGTGCCGCCGTTCATGGTGAAGGTGCCGTTCACCACATACACGCCGCCGGAAGTGCCGTTGGTCGCCGTGTTGTTGCTGACGCTGGCGTTGCCGTTCATGGTGAACTTGCCGTCGCTGACATACACGCCGCCGCCGCCGTCGGTTGCCGTGTTGTCGGTGATGGTGCCGCCGTACATGTTGAATTTGCTGTTCGCGTCGGTCACACACACGCCGCCGCCTTTGATCGCATTGTTGCCGCTGATGGTGCCGCCGTTCATGGTGAAGGTGCCGCCGTTGCCGACATATACGCCGCTGTTTGCCTTGTTGCCGCTGATGGTGCCGCCGTACATGTTAAAGGTGCCGCTGGTCACACTCACGCCGCCGCCATTCTCACGGGGGTTGACATTGTGCCCGATCGTGGCTGTCTCGCTTTTGCTGCAATCGGTCAAATTCAGAGTGGCGCCGCTGTTATTGATTGTGAACACTGCCTCACGGCTATTCTGCAATGTGATCGTGTGCCCGTTCAAGCAGAGGTTGACCGTGCCGATTTCCACATAAACGGGACAGCTGATTGTAATATTATCGGCCAGATAATAGCTGCCTGCGGGAAGCTTGTAGACGATTCCTGATTTCTCAACCTCTATGCCGTCGGCGAACAGTTTATTGGTGCTAGAGGTCAATGCTGTCCCAAAGCTCACATCTTCGTGGGGGGCGGTGTCGCTGTTATGCGAACAGGTTTTCCCGCAGATAGGGTGCGTGTGCGGCTCCGCCGCCAGCGCCGTGGCTGGCAGCAGCGTCAGGCACAGGGCCAGCGCCATAAAACAGCTTAAAATTCGTTTTTTCATAGGTCTCCTCCTTCATTTCATTCCCCGCCCGCAGTCGATCTCCCGTGGGCAGGGGGTATCCCGTAGGGGAGACCCCTACGGGTCCGGGGGCGCCCCCCGGAGGATTTTTTACGCTCGGCGTCTACTATAGCACCCTCGCGCCGTTTTGTGCGAAGGACGGCACGAAATGTAGTTTTTTGGGCATGAAATGTAATCGGAGCAGCCCCGCCCGCGTTTTCGCCCGTTTTCTGTGCGGCAGAATGATGCACCGCACGCGAACGTGCGGTGCAGGTGCTTTTTCATTTTGAGACAATTTTTTCATGGCGTGATTGGCAGCGCCGCTTATCCTCTCGACAGCTTCTGACCCAGTTTTGACCCAGAACGGAACGGGCAAGCCTGGACGGAAACAATGGAAAATTCGCCGAGCGAACGGCGGCAAAAAGCACAAATCGGAGTCGAAATGACTCCGATTTTGCTTTGAGACAACCTACGGACCAGAAGGCCGGGGGTTCGAATCCCTCACGGCGTACCAAAAGCCCTCGAAATCGTCTGATTTCGAGGACTTTTGCTTTTCATAAGTTGCCATTTTTGGTGTGCCGCCTTTCTCTGACCCAAACGCTGACCCCAACGGGAGCGGATAGCGGAAAGGTCTATACCGCACGGGATAGGATGTTCCCCATCGTTTGCGCCGCCTTGAGCTGCGCGTCGGTGGTGACGTGGGCGTAGGTGTCCAGCGTGAAGCCCGCCGAGTAGTGACCGAGCATACTGCTGACGGTCTTGACGTCCACGCCGTTTTGCAGGGCCATGGTTGCGAAGGTGTGGCGGAGATCATGAAAGCGTATTCTCGGTAGACCCGCTCGTTTCAGCACCCGCTGGAGCATTTCTTATCGCCCATGTATTCGTTTAACCAGATATTGAGCCACTGCTCAACCGTCGTCTTGTCCTCTTGGGTAAATGTTCCGCTGTCGATCTCTGCGGTGATCGCCGTGAGCTTCTGCCTTACCTCCTTCTGTGTTTTTCCATAGACGGATTTCTGAATCTGCTTTCCCGTTCCGGGATCAATGCCAAGGGTATAGCGTGCCTCCCAGCGCCCGTCAGGGCGCTGACGGATCGTGCCGCCGCCCTTGGCTCCTTTTGTTTTTCGCGTTGCCAATGAAACCTCCTGTTCTTCTGAGATCATAAAACGGCCAGTCAGTCCGTTGTTTTATCGCTGCTTGTCGCTGTCGAGCCACGCCACGAAGTCTTCAAGGGACAGCTTACCTGCTACACAGGCGTCGCGCTTTTCCCGCGCCGTCTTTGACCATGCGGTGAACTCTGCCTTGCTCATCGTTCCATACCGCACGCGGGCGTTGTGGGCCTTGTAGGAGCGTGTAAACTCCCTCGTGGCGGGGTTCTTCATTTGCGTTTGTTGCTGCTTAAAATACAGCGGATTTATGTACTCAGGATTAAACATCGTTTCGGTAAAATACATTGCGCTTCCCCTTTCATTTGATTCAACAACATTTTAGCACTTTTTCATATACTTTGGCCCCCATTTCTTCTAAAGAGCAATAATTTTTGCAAAAATTTAATGTTACTCTTTGTAAAAATATTCTTTTACGGAAGGCGTGATAAATATTTCTGGAAAGCTTATGAACGCCAAAAAGCCTCGAGATCGTAAGATCTCGAGGCTTTTTGCATGCCGCGCGGGATCTGCGCCTCCCCGGTTCTCCGGCTTGTCAATCGTCTCAACGGCAATCTGTTTTTTACCCTTCTGCATACGGTGGTCCTCGATGCCTGGATGCTCAAAGCGAACCGTCTGCGATGGCCGGGTCGGATCCAGCTAAAAATATATATCCGAATTGCGTGGATTTTCTTGCCTTTATCGCGCAATATGATACACTATTGTTAGACTATATTTATTCTGAACAAGGGGTGCGGAGCTATGGATCATTCGGTCTTTCGCCAAAAAAGCATGGAAAGGATCACATCGCCGGAGCAGATGAATGATTATATCCGTGTTTCCAATCCAAGCGTATGGATGATCCTCGCGGCGGTCATCGTGCTTCTGATCGGCGTTTGCGTATGGGGTGCGTTCGGGCATCTCGATACCGTCGTACAAACCGGCGGCATCTGCGAGGACGGACGCTTGACGGTTTATTTGAGCGAGAGTGATTTTGCCAGATCAGACGGCGAGGCCATTCTCTCGGTCGGCGAAGCCGAGTACGCGGCCGCGTCCGATGCGGCGGGCACGCCCATCCTGCTCGACGAAAGCACCGACCCGTATCTGCTCCATCTCATTGGGCTCTCCGCGGGCGACTGGGTGCACGCCCTGTCGGCGGAGGCCCCCGATCTCAAGGACGGCGTTTATACCGTATCCGTTATTATCGAGCGCGTCAGGCCCCTTGATTTCGTCCTGAACTGAGGTGCGCGAAGATGAGAGCAGCACAAAAGATCAAGTTGCCGATCACGGCGGGCGTCGCCAAGGTGCCCGTTGTCATGCAGATGGAGGCGCTGGAATGCGGCGCCGCAAGTCTTGCGATGATCCTTGCCTACTACGAAAAGTGGGTCCCGCTCGAGCAGGTTCGTCTGGATTGCGGCGTTTCACGGGACGGCTCGAACGCGCGCAACATTCTTCGCGCCGCGCGCAGCTACGGCCTTACCGCAAAGGGCTACCGCTATGAGCCGGAGGGGCTGAAAGCGAACGGAAAATTCCCCTGCATCATTCATTGGAACTTCAACCACTTTGTCGTGCTCAACGGCTTTCGGGGCAACAAGGCGGTGCTCAACGACCCCGCAAAGGGGACCTATTCCGTCCCGATGCAGACCTTTGACGACTCCTTCACCGGCATCTGCCTGTTCTTCGAGCCCGCCGAAGGCTTTGTTCCCGAGGGCAAGCCGCAGTCTATGCTGCAATACGCGAAAAAGCGGCTGGTCGGCGCGGGAACCGCGATCGCTTTTGTAACGCTGACCACGGTCATTTCATCGCTGCTCGGCATTGTGACGCCGGCGTTTTCCCGTATTTTTCTCGACCGGCTGCTGACCGGCGAGAATCCGGAGTGGCTTATGCCCTTCACGCTTGCGCTCGCGGGCATCAGCGTGCTTCAGCTCATCGTCGCGTGGATCCAGGCGGTCTATTCCCTCCGGATCAACGGAAAGCTCGCGATGGTGGGAAATACCACCTTTCTGTGGAAAGTCCTGCACATGCCGATGGCGTTTTTCTCACAGCGTATGGCGGGAGATATTCAGGGCCGACAGAGCGCAAACGCGATGATCGCGGAGCAGCTTGTCGGCACGCTCGCGCCGCTTGCCCTGAACGCCGCCATGATGGTGTTTTACCTGGTCGTGATGCTCCGCTACAGCGTGCTCCTCACGCTCATCGGACTCGTTTCGATCCTCGCCAACTTGGTCCTTTCCAGCGTCATTTCAAAAAAGCGGATCAACCTCACCCGCGTGCAGATGCGCGACGCGGGCAAGCTCGCCGGGACGACCGTCGCCGGCATCGAGATGATCGAAACGATCAAGGCGAGCGGCGCGGAGAACGGCTTTTTTGAAAAGTGGGCGGGTTATCAGGCGAGCGTCAATACCAGTCAGGTCCGCTTCCAGCGCATGAACCAACTCCTCGGACTGCTGCCGGCGCTTGTCAGCTCGATCTGCAGCACCGCGGTCCTGATGACGGGCGTGTTCCTCGCGATGCAGGGCAGCTTTACCGTCGGCATGATCATGGCGTTTCAGGGCTTTTTGTCCTCCTTCCTCTCCCCCGCGACGACGCTCATTTCGGCGGGACAGACGCTGCAGGAAATGCGCACCGATATGGAGCGGATCGAGGATGTGATGCGCTATCCCGACGACGATGTCTTTGCGGAAGACAGCGGCGATGAGAGCACGGAATACGGCAAGCTGTCCGGCAATATCGAGCTCAAAAATGTCACCTTCGGCTATTCGCGCCTGGCCGAGCCGCTGATCCGGGATTTCAATCTCACGCTCAGGCCCAGGGACCGCGTGGCGTTCGTCGGCGCTTCGGGCTGCGGAAAATCCACGATCTCCAAGCTGATCTCCGGCCTTTATAAGCCGTGGAGCGGTGAGATCCTGTTTGACGGAAAACCGATTTCGCAGATCGACCGCTGCGTGTTTACCGGCTCTCTCGCTGTGGTGGATCAGGATATTATTCTCTTTGAAGACACCATCGCAAACAACATAAAAATGTGGGATAACTCCATCGAGGACTTCGAGATGATCATGGCGGCGCGGGACGCCCAGCTGCACGAGGACATCATGCGGCGCGAGGGCGGCTATCAGTATAAGCTGACCGAGGGCGGCAAGGACCTCTCCGGCGGGCAGCGCCAGCGCATGGAGATCGCCCGCGTGCTTGCGCAGGACCCCACGATCATCCTTCTGGACGAGGCGACGAGCGCGCTGGACGCGAAAACGGAATACGACGTTGTGCGCTCCATCAAGGACCGCGGCATCACCTGCATCGTGGTGGCGCACCGCTTATCCACCATACGCGACTGCGACGAGATCATCGTGATGGAGCAGGGCAATGTCGTGGAGCGCGGGACGCACGAGGAGCTGATGAAAAACGGCGGCGCCTATACGCGCCTGGTGTCCAACGAGTAGGAGGTGACGACACGATGGGTTGGTTTGACGAACAGATAAAAGAGCGCAGGCAATACGACGACGACGCGTTTTCCGAGGCCTTTGCGAACATGGCGTCCGCCGTGATGGGAAAGCGGTTCGAGGCGGCGTTCACCAACGACCGCGCCGTTACCAAGGACGCGATCGACGAAATATTGAAATACTACCATGTAAAGAGCCGAGAGGTCCCCGACAGCATCAAGGATGTGAATGAGCAGCTTGAGTTCCTGATGCGCCCGTATGGCATCATGCGGCGCACGGTGAAGCTGGAGGACGGCTGGTACCGCGACGCCGTGGGCGCAATGCTCGGCACCCTGTCGGAGAGTGGACGGGTCGTGGCGCTCATTCCGTCCGGTCTTTCCGGCTACAGCTTCTTTGACTATGAGACCGGAAAGTCCCGGCGCATCACACGCAAAAATCAGCACCTGTTTGACGATGAGGCGATCGCGTTTTATAAGCCCTTTCCCCTCAAGAAGCTCAGCATCGCTTCGCTCTCGGCCTACATCGTGCAGACCCTTTCCGTCTCCGACTTCGTTTTGATCGCGCTGGCAACGCTTGCCGTGTCGCTCGTGGGGCTGCTCTCTCCGATGCTCAGCCGGCTGCTGTTTGATCGCGTGCTGCCCTCCGGGAATACGCGCATCCTTCTCGCGCTTGCCGCCTTTACCGTCTGCGTCTCCGTCAGCACGCTGCTTCTCTCCGCGGTAAAAAGTATGCTTACGGCGCGGATCGAAACAAAGCTGAATCTATCGGTCGAGGCGGCGACCATGATGCGCGTCATGTCGCTGCCGGCGGATTTCTTCAAGCAGTACAGCGCGGGCGAGCTCTCCAGCCGCGCGGCGCAGGTCGGTCCGCTGTGCCGGATGCTCGTATCGACGGTCTTATCGACCGGACTGACCTCGCTGTTCTCCCTTATATACATATCGCAGATCTTTGCCTATGCACCGACGCTCGTCGCACCGGCGCTGGCGATCCTGCTCGTCACGGTCGTTTTCTCGGTGGTCTCCTCCCTAGCGCAAATGAAGATCAGCACAGAGCAGATGACGCTCTCCGGGCGGGAGAGCGGTATGACCTACGCGCTGATCACAGGGATACAGAAAATCAAGCTGGCGGGCGCGGAGAAGCGCGCCTTCGCGAGATGGGGCAACCTCTACGCGCAGAGCGCAAAAATGACGTACGATCCGCCGATGTTCCTGAAGCTCAATTCCGTCATCAGCCTTGCCATCAGCCTCACGGGAACGCTCGTCATGTATTATATGTCAGTAAGAGCCGGCCTGTCTGTGGCGGATTACTATGCCTTCAACACGGCCTATGGCATGGTCTCCGGCGCGTTTCTGTCGCTCGCCGGGATCGCGCTGAGCGCGGCGCAGATCAGGCCCATTCTCACGATGGTCCAGCCGTTTTTTGACGCGGTCCCCGAGGTCTCGGACGGCAAGCAGGTGATCGAGCGGCTGTCCGGCGGCATCGAGCTGAACAACGTTTCCTTCCGGTACAACGAAAATATGCCGCTGATCCTCGACGATCTTTCGCTCAAGATCCGTCCGGGGCAGTATGTCGCCATCGTCGGCCGGACCGGCTGCGGGAAATCCACGCTGCTTCGTCTGCTCCTGGGCTTTGAAAAGCCGCAGAAGGGCGCCATTTATTACGACGGCAAAGATCTGGAGCGGATCGATCTGCGCTCCCTGCGCCGCCGCATCGGTGTTGTGATGCAGAATGGGAAGCTATTTCAGGGCGACATTTATTCCAACATCGTGATCTCTGCGCCGTGGCTGTCGCAGCAGGACGCGTGGGAGGCGGCAGAGCTGACCGGCATCGCCGAGGACATTCGCAGGATGCCCATGGGTATGAACACGATCATATCGGAGGGCTCAGGCGGCATATCCGGCGGGCAGCGCCAGCGGCTGATGATCGCCCGCGCCATCGCGCCGAAGCCCAAGATTTTGATGTTCGACGAGGCGACGAGCGCGCTGGACAACATCACACAGAAAAAGGTGTCGGAGTCGCTGGACCGGTTGAAGTGCACCCGCATCGTCATCGCCCACCGCCTGTCCACCATCAGGCAATGCGACCGCATCCTCGTGCTCGACCAAGGAAAGATCGTCGAGGACGGGACCTATGACGAGCTGATCGCCTCGGACGGCTTCTTTGCCGAGCTGGTGGCCCGCCAAAGGCTGGACGATGCGCCGGACGCCGTTTCGTAACGGTGCTACACGCCGTGCGGAGAATTTTTTGGAAAGATTTTCCGAATACATTAGCCTTTTCCGCTTCCGGTTCGTATCAAGAAGCAAAGGAGAAAGAAATGGAACACAAAAAAGCGAAATGGTCCGGGGACGCCTCCGGTCTGAATGAAAAAACGCTCTCCCTGCTCTTCGATTACCAACGCTTCGAGCACGAGCCGGAGCTGGAGGCGCTGCTCGACGAGGCCGAAAACGAATACTGTGCAGAGCTGTCGGACGACGATCTCGCGCAGGTGAGCGCCGCGGGAGAGGCGAAGCGCATCAAGCGGCGCGGAACGGATGGGGACGGCGCGGTATGAATCGGACGGAAGAGAGAGAAGCGCTGTACACAGCGTATTCCGAAAAGGTCCGGGGCTATGTGTTCGGCAAGGTCGCAAACCGGCATGACGCGGAGGATCTTGTCAGCGACGTTTTCCTGAAGGCGTATGAAAAGTACCCGACCTTTGACGCGGACCGCGCCTCGGTCTCCACATGGCTCTACACCATCACCCGGAATACGGTCATCGACTATTTCCGCACCCATCGCCCCGGCGCGGAGCTGCCGGACGATCTGCCCGACGCAGCCGGCATAGACGACGGCCTGCTGCAAAGGGAATCCCTTCAGGCGCTCGGTGAAGCCCTGAACAGGCTGGACGAACGTTTGCGCGCCCTGATCGTCCTGCGGTACGGCAAGGGGCTGTCGCTGAAGGACACGGCGGCAAGGCTCGGCGTATCCTACGCCTACGTCAAGATACTGCACAGCAATGCCCTCAAAACGCTTCGGGAGTGTTTTGAGGCTCCAATCAAATAAATCAAAGGAGGAACAAAATGAAAAAGGAAGAAAAACGGAACAGCATCCCGGAGGAGACCAACGCGGAGCCGCTGAACGACGAGGCTCTCGAAACGGTGAGCGGCGGCAGGAGACTTGAAATTTCCTTTGATCTCAACAAAAAAAGCGATCTGCAGGACCCTGGCAGAAAAAAATAACGGAAAGGAGCTCGACCATGGAACTCAGCGAAGAACTGATTGCAAAGGCAAAAGGAACAAAGACGCCGGAGGAACTGGCCGCGCTTGCAAAGGAGAGCAGCATCGATCTGACCGAGGAGGAAGCAAAGGCGTACTTTGAACAGCTTCATCCGAAAACGGGCGAGCTGAGCGACGACGAGCTGGACAATGTGGCTGGCGGCGGTTGCCATAACGGCGGCAGGCTTGTCGTTTCCGTAATGCATTACTGCGATGAATGGCGTTGCAAGGATGACGGCTCCCAATGCGATATATACGACATTCTGGTACGCTGCAACACCTGCGGGGTCGCCGCATACTGCCATTCATGTCAGTATTGTACCTACGAAAAAGGGCTGTGGCTCTGCAATAACCCCGTTAACATGAAATAAACATCCTTAAACAAGGAGATTTTTATGGAAAACAAATTTACACCCGAACTTATTGAAAAGGCAAAATCCGCAAAGACCCCTGAAGAGCTGATGGCGCTTGCCAAGGAAAACGGCATGGAGCTGACCGAGGAGAGCGCAAAAGCATATTTCGAACAGCTCAATCCCAAAACGGGCGAGCTTGCAGACGAAGAGCTCAACAACGTAGCAGGCGGCGGTTGCCTCCCATGGGCGGATGACCCCTACGATACTTGTATGGCGGACGGCTACTGTTTGTCCGACTATGTCTGCAGCCGTTGCGGCAAAAGGGGTATTGACTTTAGCACCGGCGTGTTGCGTTGTTCCGGATGTTTTGCAAGCGACCCCCGCTGTCGGAACTGTATGAACAGTATTGGGGACAAGAGCGATACGGTATTAAAATGCAAGGTTCATCCGAGACCCTGCTAAAGAATATTTTAAATTGTACAGAGAGGATTCAAAGATAGAAATGAACAAAGAATTGCTTGCAAAAGCAAAAGAAATGAAAACTCCCGAAGAACTCATGGCTCTTGCAAAAGAAAACGGCGTTGAACTGACCGAAGAGAGCGCGGCTGCGTATTTTGACCGGCTGAACCCCAAAACAGGCGAGCTTTCCGACAGCGAGCTTGATAATGTATCGGGCGGCTGCGGCGGTGGCTATGACGCCGGCAGACCACAGCCCCGATTCGCTGTGGGCGAAACCGTATTATACATCCATAGCTGGTTGGGAGCAACCAGGATAACCGCCACCGGCAAGGTCGTGAAGAGAAGCTACGAAAACGACGGATGGTATTATACCCTGAAAATCCACGACGGAAGCGAAATAAAGATGAGCGAGTCGCATGTCATAAAGTGCTGAGAAGGAGCTTTTTATGGAAAACAATAAAGAACTTTTCGCAAAGGCAAAGGCGGCAGAAACTCCCGAAGCGCTGTTGACTCTCGCAAAGGAAAACGGCATTGAAATGACAGATGAGAGCGCGGCTGCGTATTTTGAGATCATGCACCCCAAAGCAGGAGAGCTTGCGGATGAAGAACTTAACAATGTGTCCGGCGGCGGCTGCCGCAAGAGCGACGGAAGATTGATCGTTTCCGCCGGCTATTCATGCGGGTACTGGGAATGCAAACGCTGCGGAGTGCGTGCGACGAGATATTCCGGCGGTATTTCCAGGTGCGGAGTATGCGGAAAGCTGCCGAATTGCAATAACTGCTATTGGTGCTCTATTGAAAAAGGGCTTTGGCTTTGCAATAACAAGGACCAATGAACGGATTCAGACATAGACTATGCGTTATATTTTGAACCCCTATATCGCCCTGCGTTCGTGGACGCTCGTTCCCTATGCGTATTACTTAAAGGGCGAGCGCAACGCCAAGGGCTTGAAGGCGGAGGAGTTCGCGTTTCTATCGGAGTGCGACGGGCGAAGCGAGCTGCCGGACGAGGCGGAAAGCCCGCTGGCCCGCAAATTCCTGGCAGACGGCTTCATCCGAAAGGCCGAAAACGGCGACGTGCTGTCGGACTGGAGCCGGCCGCGCTTCTGTCCAAACCGCTATTTCCCAGCGATGAACTGGATGATCACAGGCAAATGCAACTATAACTGCATCCACTGCTTCAACGCCGCCGACAACGCGCCGCTCATGAGCGAGTGGAGCATGGACGAGGCGGACCGGCTTCTCGACCAGGCCCGTGACTGCGGCATCAACGCCTTCACCATCACCGGCGGCGAGCCGATGCTGCACAAGAGCTTCTTCGAGATTCTCGAGGGCATCTACGCGCGCGGCATGTACGTCGAGGAGCTGAACACGAATGGGTATTTTATCGACCGGCAGGCGCTTGACCGCATGAAGGCCATCGGCTGCGTCCCGCTCATGAAAATATCCTTTGACGGCCTCGGCTATCACGATTGGATGCGCGCACACCAAGGCGCGGAGGAAACTGCGCTGCGCGCGATCCGGCTGTGCGTCGAAAACGGCTTCCCCGTCAAGGTGCAGACGAATATGAATCGCCGCAACCGCGATTCCATGCTGAAAACGGCGGAGCGGCTGGACGCTATGGGCGTGGCGGAAATGCGCATCATCCGCACAACGGAGGCCCCCCGCTGGGTGCAGAACGCGGGCGACGCCTGCCTCACGTTTGAGGAATACTATGACGAGGCGCTCCTCCTGTGGGAGAAGTACGCGCAGGGCGAGCACACGATGGACCTGACGATCTGGCAGTTCGGGACGCTCTATCCGCGCTCGGGGTTTTACACGCTCACCGCGGTCAACTCCTGCGCGGGAGAGTACCGGAGCAGTGCGCCCGTGTGCAAAGGAAACCGCGGCATGGTCGCCGTCGCGGCGAACGGCAATGTGTTCCCCTGCCACCAGATGTCGGGCTATTACGAGCAGCACGGGGATATTCTCGGCAACGCGAAGCGGGAGCCCCTTTCGCAGCTACTCTCCGGCGGACCGTATCTTGACGAGGTATGCACCACGCTTGGCACGCTGCGCGAGAAAAATACAAAATGCGCAAGCTGCGCTTATTTTGAGCTTTGCAACGGCGGCTGCCGCGCGGTGGCGCTGGCGCTTACGGGCGACAAGCTGGGCGTCGACCCGTCCAAATGTCTGTTCTGGGAGCGGGGATATCACAAGAAGGTCGAGGCGCTGCTGCCGCAATATCACACCGTTTATACAGGGCTATGAGCGACGGGCGAAAGGATGCGATCCATCCTTTCGCCCGCTTTTCTCTCAAACTGCTGCGGTCAAACCGTATTTCAGCCGCCGTATGTTGCCTCCTTTCTTCTGAGCGATTTGACATGCGTCTCTTTCCGCTCAGCCGCTGCTGCGGAGGTGATACAAGATCATTAGCAAGTTCTTTCGTAACCTCGAGGCAGAGTGGCAGCGGCCGCAAGGAGAAAGTCAAATCAAAAGCGGCAACGAGGATGACACGTACTCCTTTGCGCAGCGTGTGCAGTCGGTCTACTGTAAGGCCTGCAGCGGTGGGGTTGATGGGCTGAGATCCCTCACGGTTTTGGGGGATCAAAAGGAGGCTGGAGTAGTACCCTGTAAGTGCAGTCGCAAAATCCCCAAAAATCTGTTAAACTAAAAGAACAGAGATGGAGGGAATCGCAATGAAGCATTACAGCAAAGAATTCAAGGAAGAAGCGCTGAAGCTGTCAGACGAGATCGGCGTGAAGAAGGCTGCACAGCAGCTCGGTGTTGCGTACTACACGCTGGCGGATTGGCGCAGCATACGCCGAAATACACCGCCCGCGAAGACACCGAGCGCAGAGGAGCAGACGATCCGCATCCGTGAGCTTGAGCGAGAAAATGCCGAGCTGCGAACTGCAAACGACATTCTCAAGGATGCACTCGGTTTTTTCGCAAAAGACCGCAAGAAGTAAAAGCGTGTGAACGACACCTGTTCATAGTCGAACGCAAGGGCATCTACACGGCAAAGGATAGGTGTGACCGCTATGCTATAATCATTGTAACAAGTTCGAGTAACACGAAGTCAAGTGTTTTTTCGGAGGAAGCATTATGTACTATACGATCAGGCAGATGGCGGAGTTGTTCGGCGTCACGGAGCATACGCTGCGGTTCTATACGGACAAGGGGCTGCTGCCCTGCACGCGGGACGGCGGCAACCGCCGGGTGTTCAACGAGGAGTCGGTCAACTGGATGCAGGGCATCCAGTGCCTGAAGGGCTGCGGTGCGTCCATCGAGGACATTCAGGAATACTGCCGCCTGTGCCTGCTGGAGGAATCCGAGGAAAATCTGCGGACAAGGTACGCCATCATCCGCAAGCGGCGGGAGGAAGCCAAGGCCACTGTGAAATATATGGAGGATAAGGCGGCGCACTACGAAGCCATTCTGGCGGGGCTTGCACCGGACGATACCAACCCTAAGAATTGGACAGCAGGGGACCGGCCGGAGCATGAAACGTGTTCTTTTTCTTGACATTTCGCCCGACAATTTGTACGCTTAAATCGTATCACTTTATGGGAAAAGGGAGGCGAAGCCATGCAGGGGGATTTTGAGGCGTTCTATCCGCGGCACTTGAAAGCCATTTACCGCGTCTGCTATGCCTTTATGAAAAACGCGCAGGACGCCGAGGACTGCACGGAGGATGCCTTCGTCAAAGCCATGACGAGTGACGTCACCTTTGAAAACGAGCGGCACGAGCGCTCGTGGCTGACGACCACGGCGATGAATCTCTGCAAGGACAGGCTCAAGCACTGGTGGCGGCAGAAGGTGACAGACCTTGACGAGGAGACCGAGCAGACCGCTGCGGAGCCGGACGAAAAAAGGGAAGTGGTGGATGCGGTCATGGCTCTGTCGGTGAAGTATAAGGAGGTCGTCTGGCTGCACTATTACGAGGGCTATCAGACCGACGAGATCGCGGCGATGCTGGACCGGCCGCCGTCGACCGTGCGGAATCAACTGCGCGACGCCCGCGCAAAGCTGAAGCTGACCTTGGGAGGTGAGGGCGCATGAGCGAAAAAGAAGTGAAAAAAGCCTTTAACGCGATCGAGCCGGAGGACGGCGCGCAGGAGCGAATGTACGCGAACATCCTGAAAAAAGCGGCGGCACAGCGCGCGGCTGCTCTGGAGGGGAACGTTGATGCGCCCGCGGCGGAAGGCAATGCGACCTCAAAGACCGTGCCGCTCCCCGCCCGCCGCCCGACGCCACGGTGGAAGCGGTACAGCGCGATGGCCGCGTGCCTCGCGCTGGTGACGACCCTTACGATCGGCTTTCTGCATCCGTTTTTTGCCGGAGACAGCGAGGGAAACGAGCCGCCGGTTCTGGGCGGCTCACCGTTCGAGGATGTGCAGAGCGCGGCGGACTTTGAAGAAAAGCTCGGCTTCGTGATCGACGCGCCGGAGGGCGCGGAAAATGTCACCTACTGCATTTACGACGGCGAGATCGCCCGGGTGGATTTCACCTTGGACGGCCGCGGGTACACCTATGAAGCCGCCAAGCTGGACGGCAATTTCTCCCGCGCGGACGGCGAAGCCGTGGGCAGCACGGCCCTGAACGCGGAGTATGGCGCCACCCTCGACCGCGTATCGCCTGACACCTGGCGGGCGCATTGGAATAGAGATGACGTCAGCTATTACCTGACGAATTTCGACGGCGCGGAGGAATCGGCCATCACCGAGATTGCCGATACGCTGATGAAAAGCAATTGAAGATGAAAAATTTCGGAGCGTGAAAACGCCCCGAAATTTTTTTGTGCGCTTCCCGACATTTTGCTCCGCTCCCTCGTATGGATGGATAGACGGGCAGGGGAGCGGCGTTTCCGGAGACGCTGTTCCGCCACTCATAAAACAAATTCTGAAATTCAAAAGGAGCAAATAGAAATGAAACGCATTTTGACTTTTGTACTGGCGTTGAGCATGGCGCTGTCCCTCGCCGCCTGCGGCGGAAAGGCCGATGACAACAAGAAGAACGACAATAATACAGAAGTGACGATGACCGCGCAGGAGATCATGGACACCTTAAAGGAAAAGCTGGGGGACAGCTTTGAATGCGACACCGCCGAGAGCGAGGATTGTATGAGCGGCTACTGGGGTCTGGATATGACGCAGGTGGAAAGCTGGGCATCTATGAGCAATTCCAATTCCGCAGTCAATTCCAGTTACGCTGTTATTGTTAAAGTTAAGGACGGCTACGCACAGGATGCTGCCGCACTTTTGCAGACTGGCTATGAGCAAATTCTCAGCTACTCCCGGATGTACAACATGGATTTGCAGAAGGTCTTGCAGGCTCGTTTGTTCGTGAACGGCAACTATGTGGCGCTGCTGATCCTCGGTGCGCAAGGTGACTGGGAGGCCAGTGATGAGGTGCAGGCTAAATTTGCTGCTGAGGAGGCTGCCAAGGTGGACGCGGTGTGGAGCGGCATCTTCGGTTCCGCCGATAACAGCATCACCATCCCGGAGGACGACGGCAGCAGCAACGGCGGCTTCTTCGATATGGGCGATGACGAACTGCCCGACGGCGAAATTATGATCGGCGGCTGATATGGTTTTTCCAGCCTGACGTTTTTACAATGCTTTCTGCCGCTGTGTCTGCTGGCGTATTTCCTTGTCCCACAGAAATGGCGCAACGGTACACTGTTTTTGTTCAGCCTGTTGTTTTACGCATGGGGTGAGCCGGTCTATGTGGTGCTGATGCTGTTTTCCACCGCATTGGACTACACCTGCGGACAGATGGTAGAGCGGCACAGGGAACAGCGGGGAGCAAAGATCGCGCCGCTGGTGTCGGTTTGTGTAAACCTTGGCTTGCTGGGCGTATTCAAATACAGTGACTTCCTGATCGGCACGGTCAATTCCTTGTTCGGCACGGCGCTCCCCCAGCCGAATCTGCCTCTGCCCATCGGCATCAGCTTCTGCACCTTTCAGACCATGAGCTATACCATTGATGTCTACCGGGGCGAGGCAAAAGCGCAGAAAAATATTATCAATTTTGGCGCTTATGTGACCCTGTTCCCCCAGCTCATTGCAGGCCCCATCGTCCGCTACCAGACGGTAGCGGACGAGCTGGAGCACCGGGACTGCACCGCTGACCTCTTTGCCGAGGGAGTGAAGCGCTTCGCCTGCGGCATCGGGAAAAAGGTGCTGCTGGCAAATAACATCGGTCTTTTGTGGGAGGCAGCATCCGCGCAGGCTACTCCCACGGTGCTGACGGCATGGCTGGGCGTGATCGCCTACGGTTTCCAGATCTATTTCGACTTTTCCGGCTATTCCGACATGGCCATCGGCCTTGGACGGATGCTGGGGTTCCGCTTTTTGGAGAACTTCAACTATCCGTTTCTTGCCGACAGTATTACCGATTTCTGGCGGCGCTGGCATATCTCGATGGGGACATGGTTCCGGGATTATGTCTATATCCCGCTGGGAGGCAACAAGGGTGGCCTTGCAAAGCAGCTCCGCAATATTGCTATCGTCTGGCTGCTGACGGGCTTCTGGCACGGGGCAAGCTGGAACTTTGTTCTATGGGGCGTGTATTTTGGCGTGCTGCTGGTGCTGGAAAAGCTGTTCCTATTGCGCTGCCTCAAAAGGCTGCCCGCCGTATTGCGACACCTTTACGCCTTGACGCTGGTAACGGTCAGTTGGACACTCTTTGCGTTTACGGATATTGGCGCAGGCTTTGCGTGGCTGAAAGCAATGTTCTCCGGCGTGCTGTTCGACAGCAGTAGTCTGTATTTGCTGCTGACTTATGGGCCGATGTTGGCAATCTGTGCTTTGGCAGCCACACCGCTGGGAAAACGCTGCTATGAGGGGTTGAACGCCCGGTTGGGGCAGGGGGCATTGGCGCTGACCGACTGCGGCGGCCTGCTCTGCGTGCTGACCATGTCCATGGCCTATCTTGTCAGCGGCAGCTATAACCCTTTTTTGTACTTCCGGTTCTGAGGTGAGAAAAATGCGAAATAAAATCATTACCTCTTTTTTCTGCCTGCTGCTGGCGGTTTCTACTCTTGCCGGATTGCTGTTGCCTGATCGCTATTACTCCGAAAGAGAAAAGCGCACTTTGATGCAAAAGCCCAAATTTACCGTTGCCAACTTTATCTCCGGCGAATTTAGTGGCGAACTGGAAAAGTATCTCACCGATCAGGTCCCGCTGCGCGATGATTGGGTCACGCTGAAAACCTACCTGGAGCTGGCCGTCGGTAAACGGGAAAGCGGCGGCGTCTATCTCTGCAAAGATCAGTACCTGATGGACAAGTTTACATCTTATAGTAAAAAGCAGCTTGCCGCCAACGCAGCCGCCCTTGCTGATTTACAGGAAAAACTGGCAGCAGAGGGCGTTTCTATGAATACGATCCTTGTCCCTATGGCGGCACAAGTGCTGACGGATAAACTCCCTGCCTATGCGCCCGTGGCGGACTACGCCGCTATTCTGCAAGTGCTGACCGATGCGGGCGTTGACACAACAGACGTGCTTTCTGCTCTCGCCGCTCATAGCAGCGAGAACATCTATTACCGTACCGACCACCATTGGACGAGCCTTGGGGCCTACTATGCCTATTGTGCATGGCGGGGCATTGAACCGAATGTGGACGAATGGACGCAGGAAATTCTCTGCGATAATTTCCACGGCACGACTTGGAATAAAGTCCCGCTGCCTTCCGTTCCCGCCGAGGAGATCACCGCATGGTATCAGCATCCAACCCGCCATGTTTCCTATAACAATGACCAGTATGAAACAGAAAGTATTTACGAGCGCAAGTATCTGTCCGGCAGCGACCAATACGCCGTGTTTCTGAACTCCAACCAGGCACAGACCGTTATCGAGGGCAGCGGCAAGAACGGCAAGCTCCTGCTTATTAAAGACTCCTACGGCAACACCTTTTCCCAATTCCCCGTGGAGGACTACGCGGAAGTCCACGTCCTCGACCTGCGCTTTTTCAAGGGGGATGTGGCGGAGTACGCCAGAGAAAACGGCATCACCGACGCGCTGGTGCTCTACGGCGTGCAGAACTTTGTGAAGGATACAAATCTGCGCTTCTGACGGAGACGGCGCGCAGCCTCCGCGGCACGGGGCAAAAAGCCGACGGTCAAAGGGCCGTGGACTTTTGCCCATTCTGCCGACTTTGTGCGGGGGAGGCGGGAGCCCTTTTGCGCAAAACGGAGAGAAGAAAAAATTTTGCAAAAAGGGGTTGACAATGGGAGCGCGCATGCTATAATACGCTACAACAAGTTAAAGCAGTAAAAACCAATGACGGAGAGAAGTAGCCGATGCAGGCAAGCCCTCAGAGAGTCCCGGATGGTGTGATCGGGGCGGCGGACGGTCGGTGAATGGACTTCGGAGGGCGGATCAAAAGGCGAAAGCCGAGTAGAGACCGACGGGTATCCCACCCGTTATCCATCGGGGCGCGTATGATGGTGCGCGTAAGCGAGCGGGCGTTTGATAACGTCAATTTGGGTGGTATCGCAGAAGTTCAACGACTTTTGTCCCATGTAGGTGGGATGAAGGTCTTTTTCTTTTTCCCCGCTCTGTTCCGGCAAGACAGAGCTTCATCTGCCGCTCAAAATCAAATATATTGGAGGAAAACCAAAATGAAAAACAACATGATGAAAAAGCTCTTTACCCTTGCCCTTGCGGGCGTGATGATCCTCTCTCTCGCCGCCTGCGGCGCAAAGGACACCCCGTCGGCCGACCAGCCGGACAACAGCACAGAGGAGGCCAAGACCTATAAGGTGGCTGTGATCAAGCAGCTCGACCACGCCTCCCTCGACGAGATCGCGAACGCCGTCACCGCCGAGCTGGATAAGATTGCCGCCGATAACGGTGTGGCCATCGAGTATGAGGTCACCTCCGGCCAGGGCGATCAGACCATTCTCAAGCAGCTTGCCGATCAGGCCATCGCCGACGGCGTGGACGCCATCGTTCCCATCGCTACCACCGCCGCGCAGATCGCCGCCCTCTCCGCCGAGGACGCGAAGACTCCTGTGGTCTACGCCGCAGTTTCCGACCCTGAGACCGCCAAGCTCACCGGCATCGACTATGTGACCGGCACGAGCGACGCGCTCAACACCGAGTTCATCATGGATATGATGTTCGCCCAGAACCCGAACGTCGCCAAGGTCGGCCTGCTCTACTCCCTCAATGAGCCGAACTCCACCAAGCCCATCGCGGACGCCAAGGCTTATCTCGACGCCAAGGGCATCACCTACATCGAGCAGACCGCCAACACCAACGACGAGGTCGTGGCTGCTGCCTCCGCGCTGATCGCCGCGGGCGTGGATGCTGTCTTTACCCCGACCGACAATGTCATCATGGCTGCTGAGATGGCCATCGCAGAGGATCTTGCCAAAAACGGCATCCCGCACTACACCGGCGCGGACTCTTTCGTCCGCAACGGCGCCTATGCCACCTGCGGCGTGAACTACACCGACCTCGGCACAAGGACCGCCGACCTCGCCCTCAAGGCCATGGCTGAGGGCATGAGCGGCATGGAGGATTACTACCTCATGGATGGCGGCATCATCACCGTCAACACCGATACCGCGGCTATGATCGGCAAGCAGGCCGAGTATTCCTGCTTCGACAGCATGGGCACCGTCGTGGAAGTGACCACCACCAAGGACTGAACCGAAACAACAACGCGGAAGCCCTCCGACGAAGGTCGGAGGGCCGAAGCCTGAAAGGAGAGCGACCCCATGCTCATCATCACGCAGACCGCCCTGGAGCTGGGCTTTTTGTACGCGCCGGTCGCGCTGGCGCTGTTTCTGAGCTACCGCATCCTCGACATTGCCGACCTCACGACGGACGGCTGCTTCGTTCTCGGCGCGGCGGTTTCCGTCAGCCTGACGGCGGCGGGACATCCGTTCCTCGCCATCCCCGCGGCGATGCTCGCCGGCGCGTGCGCGGGACTCGTCACCGCCTTTTTGCAGACGAACCTTGGCGTGCCGAGCATCCTCGCGGGTATTGTGACGAATACGGGACTTTACACCGTGAATCTCATGGCGATGGGATGGAAGGCCAACCAGAGCCTGCTCGGCTCGGATACCGTGTTTACCCTTCTGCGCGATGCCGGCATCGGCGGGGCGTGGTATGAGCTGCTGCTTGCAGTCATCGTTACCGGACTTGCGGCGGTGCTGCTGCGCCTGTTTCTCGGCACGCATCTCGGCCTGTCACTCCGCGCGACGGGCGATAATCCCGATATGGTGCGCGCGTCGTCGCTGAATCCTGCGTTCACCATCTCCGTCGGCCTCTGCCTTGCCAATGCCATGACCGGCCTTGCCGGCGCGATGGTGGGCCAGTATCAGAAGACCGTGGACATCAACTCCGGCACCGGCATCGTCGTCATCGGCCTTGCCTGCCTCATCATCGGTGAAACGGTGCTCGGCCGCCGCAGCATGACGCGCGGCGTGCTCGCCGCGCTCGTCGGCTCGCTGATCTACCGCTTCATCTACGCGGTCGTGTTCTACACGAAGATCGTGCCGGTGGAGTGCCTGAAGCTGCTCACGGCGATCATCGTGGCGCTGGCCATCGCCGCGCCGAGCATCCAAAGGTGGGCAGCGTTCCAGCGCCGCAAGGCCGCGGCAAAAGGGAAGGGGGGCAACTGATATGCTGGACATTCAACACATCTCCAAGACCTTCAACGTCGGAACGGTGAACGAAAAGCGCGCCGTTACCGATCTGTCGCTCCATTTGGACAAGGGCGATTTCGTCACCGTTATCGGCTCGAACGGCGCGGGCAAGTCCACGCTTTTCAACGCCATCGCGGGCAGCTTTTACGTGGACGAGGGCCGCATTCTGCTAAATGGCAAGGACATTACCTTTACACGTGAGCACGACCGCAGTCGTGTCATCGGGCGGCTGTTTCAGGACCCGCTGCGCGGCACCGCGCCGCACATGAGCATTGAGGAAAATCTTGCCCTCGCGTATCTGCGCGCGGCGCACGGCAATCCGTTCAGCCGCATCACGGCGAAGGACCGCGAGCTTTTCCGCGCCCAGCTCGCGCAGCTCGACATGGGACTGGAGGACCGGCTGGGCCAGCCCGTCGGTCTGCTCTCGGGCGGTCAGCGGCAGGCGCTGACGCTTTTGATGGCGACGATGGTGCCGCCGGAGCTGCTGCTGCTCGACGAGCACACGGCGGCGCTCGACCCGGGCACGGCGGAAAAGGTGCTCGCGCTCACGCAGCGCGTGGTGGCGGAGCATCACATCACCTGTCTGATGGTGACGCACAACATGACGCAGGCGCTCTCGCTCGGCAACCGCACGCTGATGATGGCGGACGGCGGAATCGTGCTCGATGTCGCGGGCGCGGAACGCGCCGGCATGACAGTGGAGGATCTCGTTGAGCGCTTCCGCGCGGGCACGGGCAGGACGCTCGACAACGACCGTATGCTCCTTTCCGAATGAAGCCACGCGGGCCGGCCCTCCGGTACGCCGACGGCAGAGCGGATTTTCCCTTTTAAGATGCGACAAAGCGGCAGAGCCTTTTGGCTCTGCCGCTTTTGCTATATACTGTAAACCATATGCAAAAAACCTTGAAACCATACGGTTTCAAGGTTTTTCGTGGTGGAGATTATTTATGCCCGCAGGGTTTTCGGCTTACCTGCTGCGGCGCAGGACCTCGCACACCAGCTCATAGACGCGCTCGGTAGAGGGTACGCTCAGCCGCTCGCGTACGGAATGAACGTCGTGCAGCTCGGGCCCGAGGGAGATGGCGTCGAGACCGGGAATCTTCTCAATGAAGAGCCCGCACTCCAGTCCGCCGTGCGTCGCCTCGAGCTTGGCCTCCGTGCCGGTAAGGTCGCGGTAGACGTCAAGCACCAGCTCGCGGAGCTTTGAATCGCGCGCGTACTGCCAGCCGGGATAATTGCCGCGCTCGGAGACCGTGCCGCCCGCAAACTCCACGATGGCGCGCACGCGCTGGGCGAGCATCGCCTTCTGCGAGGCGATGCAGGAGCGGATGGAGTAGGAGAAATGCAGTCCGTCCTCCGTCAAATGCATCACGCCGAGGTTGAGGGAGGTCTGCACCAGACCGGGGAAGTCCGCGCTCATCTCCTCCACGCCCTGCGGCAGCGCAAGGAGCGTGTGGAGCATGACGGAGGTGGTCTCCGCGCTGACGGCGGACGCCGCCTCGGTCTTGGCACATTCGAGCGTCACGCCCGCGTCGCAGCCGGCGTACTCATTTTTGAGCGTCGCGTCAAAGCCGCGGATGAACTGCTCAAGGTCCGCCTCCTTCCCCGCGGGGACGGCGATGACCGCGTCGCAGCGCGAGCAGATCACGTTGTCGAACCTGCCGCCCTGTATTGCCGCGAGGCGCAGGCCGGGGAGCTGTTCCATCGCGGAATAGAGCACACGACCCATCAGCGCGTTCGCGCTGCCGCGGCCCTTGTCAATGTCGCCGCCGGAATGGCCGCCCTGCAAGCCGGAGATCGTCACAGCGTAGCAGCTCTCGCCGCCGAGCGGCTCGCGCTTGCCGGGAAGCGTGCAATCCGCGCGCATACCGCCTGCGCAGGACACCGTGAAGATGCCCTCCTCCTCGGAGTCAAGATTCAGGAGCTTTCTGCCCTTGAGGTCGGAGCAGTCGAGCGCAAACGCGCCGTCCATACCGACCTCCTCATCGACGGTGAAAACCGCCTCAAGCGGCGGATGGGAGAGCGTATCGTCGGCAAGGATGGCGAGGATCATCGCCACGGCGATGCCGTTGTCGCCGCCGAGCGAGGTCTGATCCGCCCAGACCCACTCGCCGTCCGTGCGCAGGTCAAGACCCTCTGCCGCCATGTCCTTCGCGCACTCGTCCGTCTTGGCGCAGACCATGTCGATGTGGCCCTGTAAAATGATCGGCTCGGACTGCTCATAGCCCGCGGAGCCGTCCTTCCAGATGATAAGGTTGTTGCACGCCTCTTGGCGGTACCTCAGCCCAAGCTCCTTGGCAAAGCCCACGCACAGGTCGCTGATGAGCTTCGTGTTGCCGCTGCCGTGCGGCACGGAGCAGAGCTTCTCAAAATATTCAAATACCTTCTCGGGCTTCAGCCCTTTTAATGCAGCCATGCTGCCTTCCTCCTTTTCAGTGTGCACACAGCCCATGCGTTTCGCATGGGCTGTGTGGTGATTGTTCGGTTAGCCGACAGGTACCTCGTCCATCGTCATATCGTCCATGCCGAAGTCGTCGCCGGAGGGGGTGTCCTCCTCGACGATCTCCGCGTCGGGCGACGGGATGAACTCCGTCAGATAGGCGTCCTCACCTAGTCCCGCGAGGTAGGCGGGCAGGTTGATGATGATGCCGTCCATATTCTTAGGCAGGGGGATCGTGTAGGTCTGCGTCGTCTCGCTGCCGCCCTTCTTCTCGGTGATCTCGAGCGTCACCGTGAACTTCTGGCCGATGCAGGTCGCGCTGCCGCGCTCGCGGTCATAGAGCTTGGCGACCTGCTCGCCGTCCACAAGAACGACGACCTTGTACGGCGTATCGTAGGTCTTGCCGTTGTACTCTAACTTCTTGTTGTCGAGATACACGGTGTGGCCGCGGCCGACGATCGTCATGGCATAGGCGATGACAATGAGCACGACGACTGCCGCGAGCTGGAAGATCAGTCTGCGATTGGAGGTCTTATTCTTCATTTTGCCTTCGCCTCCTCTTCTGCCAGCTGGTCGGCTGCAAGCTGCAAGCCAGCCGCGCTCTTAGCCTTGCGCTTCTTCGCCTCATACATGACCAACGCGATGGTGATGACCGCGTAGGACACAAACACGCGGAAGTATTCGCCGATCATCGAGTCGCCGGTGATGACCGTGCCGGTGCGCGGCGCCACAATGAACATGGTGTGGAACAGGATAACGCCGAGGAACACATTCTTGATGCTCGCCTTCTCCACGCTCGCACCACCGACGAGCAGCGCCGCGATGGAGAACATACCGATCTGGGTATGGGCGGTATAAGTGGGGAAGTTGCCGACGTTCTGCAAATAAATGATCATGCCGAAGCCCGCGAACACGGTGGAGATGACCATAGAGATCACGCGGGTACGCTCGACGTTGATGCCCGCGTCGCGCGCGACCTCCATATCCTGACCGACCGCGCGCATGTCCTGACCGAGCTTGGTGCGGCGGAACCAGAGGATAAAGAGGCAGGCGGCGGCAATGATAATGAGCGTGAGCACGGGGATCTTCACTCCGCCGACGCTGACCGCCAGCAGGTTATCCAAGCTCTGGCGCATATTCAGCAGGCTCACCGTATTCCGGATACCGTAGCCGCGCGGGAGCTTGAGCGTATTGTGGATGATGGGAATGACGGGACCCATCATAAAGAGCACAAAGAACTGGTACACACCGTCCATGGCGAAGGCGATCATGTAGCTCGTGATCATCTCGCGGCCCTTGGCGCGGTTGAGGAGCTTGCCGATCATGATGCCGAGCAGAACGGAGATGGGAATGGAGATGATCGCCGCGAGGATCAGTCCGGGGATGCCCCAGACCTGCCAGTCGGCGGCAAAGATCAATCCGATCTGGCCTGCCATCGCGCCGAGCGTCATGCCGAAGTTCATACCCATGCCTGCCATAACGGGGATGAGCAGGCTCAGGATGAGGAAAGCGTTGCGGCCCAGACGGGTCATGCCCTCATTGAGCAGATAGTTCCACGAGAGGTCCGCGCGCGGGATGCAGTAGGCGCAGATCAGAACGAACATGATGGGCACGATGTTGTCGCTCAGGAACCTGCGCAGCGCGCGGCCCCACTCGGCGCCGCCGCGAGGAAGATTGTTGTTGATCTTTTTCATACTTACTTCTTCCCTCCCATCTTACGGGTCAGCGCGTAGACGATCATGCCGTTGGAGACGATGATACGAATGATCTCGCTGATGTCAAGGTGGATCAAGGAGTTGATGACCGTCGGCGTCATGGTGACAAGACCCTGATAGAGGAACGTGCCGATGATGACATTGGCGATGCTCGCCTTGTTGACGCTCGCGCCGCCGATGAGGATGGCGGCGACCGCCGGGAATGCCATCTTGAGCGGGGCGGTGTAGATCTGGATGAAGCCGAACCCCTGCTCATAGACGAGGATGCCGACCGCGCCCAGCCAGGTGGAAAGGACGACGGAAATGAGGCGCATCTTGTCGATGCTGACGCCCGCTGCCTTGGCAAAGGAAGGGTTGGAGCCGACGGCGGTCATCGCGGTGCCGGTCTTGGTGTGCAGGAATGCCCACATTAGGAAAGCAAGGATCGCGAAGAAGATCAGGCTGCCGGTCGGAATGACGAGGTTGATGCCGAAGCGGTTGAGGTCGATGGAGAGAATGTCCGCCAGCACGCGGTCATAGAAGCCCTCGAGGGAGATGGTGGTACGAAGGCCGGAGCCGGAGAAGCCCCACACCATCTCGGGCTTCTTGTACGGCAGCAGCAGCCACATCATGCACATGAAGGAGACGGAGGAGAAGCCGACGTAGGTCGCGACCATCATCTCGCCGCCCTTGATCTTGTTGAGCAGCCAGCCGTAGCCGCCGCCGAGCAGCAGCGCAAACGGCGTCGCGATCGCGATGGCCATGACGAAGCTCATCGGACCCGTGAAGCCAAGCTCGATGGACAGCGTCGCGCCCAGAAGGCCCGAGATGATACCGAGCGGCAGGCCGAAGTTGAGGCCGCAGCCGGAGTGGACCATCGGGACCATCGCCAGCACCATGATGGCGTTCCAGCTAAAGCGGTTGATAACGTTGCTGATCTGCGTTGCGAAGTCCACGCCCGCGAACGGCACGAGCACGAACATCAGCAGCAGAAAGCCGGTGATGATCATGCGGGGGACGCCGTAGCTGTCGATCATTTGGCGGAGCCTGCTCTTTTCGGCAAGGCTGTTTGTTGTATTATCCATATCTGCCCTCCTTATTTGACCTGACTGACCATCAGCATACCGAACGCCTCGGAGGATTCGGTCGCCGGCAGGATGCCGGCGATCCGGCCGCCGGAGACGATGGCGATGCGGTCGCAGGTCATGCGCAGCTCCTCCAGCTCAGATGAGATCATCACAACGGTGATCCCGCTCTCGCGGTTGAACCTCTTGAGCGCGTCGAGCACGAGAGATTTCGCGCCGACGTCGATGCCGCGGGTCGGCTCGGAGACAAAGAGAAACTTCGGCTCGAGCGCAAATGCCTTGGCAAGGCAAACCTTCTGCTGGTTGCCGCCGGAGAGCTCCTTGGCCTTCTGCTTCGAGCTGGTGCACTTGATCTTCAGCTCGTCGATGTAACGGTCGGTCACGGCGCGGATGGCCTTTTCATCGCGCCATTTCACAAGGCCGCCAAACAGGCTCTTGAGAAACTTATCGTGGATCTGCATGGCGGGGAAGGCGACATTCCACTCCAAGGACTCGTCGAGCAGCAGTCCCACGCCGCGGCGGTCCTCCGACACGAAGGCGAGCTGCGCGTCGAGACAGCGGCGGGGAGCGTTGAGCGGAATAGGCTTGCCGTCGAACTCGACGGTGCCGCCCGCCTCATAAAGGCCCATAACGCCGTTCGGGATGCCGAGCTTTCCCTGACCGGCGAGGCCGCCGATGCCGAGGATCTCGCCCTCGCGGATATCGAGGTCGACGTTGCGCACGATCTCGCCGGGCATATCGACCCAGAGCTTGCGGATGGACATGATGGTCTTGGCGCCGGAGTGATCGACTACATCCTGTGCAGCGGAGAGCTCCACGCTGCGGCCGACCATCCACCTTGTGATGTCGGAAACGTTCGTTTCCTTCGCCGGGGTATCCTTCACCACATGGCCGTCGCGCATGACGATGACCTTGTCGCACACATCCAGAATCTCCTGCAAACGGTGCGTGATGAAGATGACCGCGATGCCGCGCGCCGACATGCTGCGGATGGAATCGAGCAGCGCCGCAGCCTCCTTTTCCGTCAGAACGGCGGTCGGCTCGTCGAGAATAAGCAGCTTGAGGTGCTCCTTGCTCAGCTCGCGCGCGATCTCGGTGAACTGCTTATGGCCGACCGGCATATCGCTGATGACCATGTTGGCGTCGATGTGGACGCCCATTTTTTCAATGGCTGCCGCTGCACTGCGGTCCATCTCCTTATAATCGAGCGTGTTCAGACGGCTGCCGAACACCTCGGAGATGACATTTTTCTTCTGGGGCTCACGGTTGAGCAGAATATTCTCCGTCGCCGTAAAGCCGGGGATCAGAGAAAACTCCTGATGCACCATGCCGATACCGGCTGCCAGTGCGTCAAAGGGGGTATTAAAGGTGACCTTTTCACCGTTGATGAGAACATCTCCGCCGTAGCCGCCGGTCTCGCGGATGACGTCCATGCCGAAGAGGATCTTCATCAGCGTGCTCTTGCCCGCACCGTTTTCGCCGACAAGGCCGAGCACCTCGCCCTCGCGGAGCGTAAAGCTGATATCCGTGAGGACCTGATTGCCGAAGAAGTCCTTTTTGATGCTGCGCATCTCCAACAGAGGAGCGTTGTTATTTTCCATAAGCTATACCCTACCTAAAAGAAGCAGGGGGGAGGATTCTCCTCCCCCCTGTTTTTTTGATGTTCGTCAGTGAGCCGAAGGCTTACTTAACGGTGAAGTACTTTTCGGGGACCTCGACCTCGGTGGCGTGCATGAACCAGCCCGGATCGCCCATGATGTAGGTATCCTGATAGACCAGGAAGGTGTTGTCGGCCTTGACGCCGGTGGTGGCGTTGGTGTAGTTGGAGCCGTTCCAGGAGGCGTCGGGGGAGAACTGGTGATAGGCCTTGGCGATATCGTCGATGTCGGCAAGCTCGCTCTCGCCCTTGATGACGTTCATGGCGTGCTGGGCGAGGCCGGCGGAGGTGACATAGCCGTAGGAGTAAGCCCAGGTGCCGAAGCGGCCCGCGCCGCCCTTTTCGCAGATGGCAGCCTCGACCTTGGCAAGGATCTTCTGGAAGTCGCCCGCCTCAGCGGTCAGGTCGATGCCCAGAGCGCCGGGATAGCCCATCAGCGGGGAGGGCAGGTCGGCCTCAATGAAGTAGCCGCCGTACTCGAGCAGCTGTTTGAGCAGAGGCTCGGTATGCGCGTCGTTGGTGCAGAAGTAAGCGGCCTTCTCGCCGTACTTGCTCGCCCACTCGGGAACCTTCTCGAGGATGTAAGCCTGCGCACCGGCAACGCCGACGTCAGAGGTGGGGTCGGGAGCGGTCTCCATCTCGAACTTCATGCCGAACTCCTCGCAGGCCGCCTTCATGACGGCGATACGACGGCTCATGGTCTCGTAGGCGAGGTGGCGCGGGAAGGAGATGTGAACGAAGGTGTCGCAGCCAAGCTCATGCGCGGTGCGGATGATGAGGTAGCCGCGGGCAACGAAGTCGTTGTTGCACACGAGGTCGGCAGCAGAGCCGATCTCGGGCAGGTCCTCATGCGCCTCGCCGGCGATGCAGAGGATGTCGGGGCGGCGCTCCTTGATCTTACGGAAGGCCTCGGTCGTGCCGGGGACGGACTGGTTGACGATGATCGCCTTCATGTCGGGGTCGTCGGACAGGTTGACGATGCACTGGATGGTGGTCTCCAGCTCTTCGGTGAAGTTATCGGGATAGGTCACGAGGGTGACGTTCTCCTCACCATAGAGCTGCTGGAAGGCCTCGGCGCCGCGGCGGTCGTCCTCAGACTGAGAAACGGAACCGGTCACGATACCGATGTGGATGGTCTCCTCCTGCTTGTCGGGAGTGTCGGGAGTGTCGGGGGTGTCGGGCGTGTCAGGGGTCTTCTTGTCGCCGCAGGCCACGAGCGAAAGCACCATGACCATAGCGAGCAGGATACTCAGGAATCTTTTCATGCGGAACCTCCAATTTCATTTTTACGATGTATTGCCAGGGTGTCCTATTACTATATACAAAAATATTCACCTTGTCAATGACAGAAATTAAACAATATAGCGCAAAGCGGTGCAAAAAGGACTGCGGCACCTGCGGAGACGGGGCCATTCCGCACTCAAATGGAGAACCGAGCTTGAAAAATCCGAATGAGGTACACAGCGTCCACGGCATGAAAGAAAAAATTATCGCATACCCTCTACCAAAATAAAATGGGGAGGATATGCGGATGTTTTTGTATTTTAAGCGGAGAGAGAAGCGCGGGAAGAGGGAGGCGCCGCGGCCGCGATTTCTTGTCCTGCGGCGCAAAACACTGACAGTTGGCGCTGCGCTGCTGGCTGCGGCAGCCATTTTCGGTGCTGTGAATGCGCCCGCTGCCGTGCGGGCGTCAGTTGCGACGCGCCAGCTGCCCATCTACTGCGTGGAACGCGATCAGAAGGTGTGCAGCATTTCCTTTGATGCCGCATGGGGGGCGGACAACACGCAGAAGATCCTGGATGTACTCGCGGACTACGGCGTCAAGGCGACCTTTTTCGTGGTCGGCAACTGGGCGGACCAGTATCCGGAGCAGGCCAAGGCCATCGTAGACAGCGGCTGCGAGCTGATGAACCATTCCAACGCACACGACCACTACAATTCTCTGACGGCGGAGCAGATCATCAAAGATGTGAATACCTGCAACGATAAGCTCGAGGCGCTCACAGGGGCTCGTCCGACGCTTATTCGCTGCCCCTTCGGCGAGTGTGACGACCATGTGATCTCCACCATTCGCTCCATCGGCATGGAGCCGATCCAGTGGGATGTGGAGCGATACCATGCAGCTCAAGCCCCTGCCGGGGCTTGCCTTCAGGAGCCTGACGGACAGCGGAGTGTCCGGAGCAGTTGGGCAGCCGATCCTCAATGACAACGCAGCCATTACGGAAAATGTGAATCAGGCTGCCTTTGCGATCAATCAGATTCTCGGAGAGGGCATTGAGAATGTGCAGGAGCGCATCGCCAATGATTTTGCCGGAACAGGCGGGGATCACTATGAAGTAGTCAATCCCTATGAGGGGGATCTTATCAGCAACACCAACCTTTTCATCTCTCAATACTGCGCAGCAAAAGAGCTGGACTTTGCCTCCATTGCTCTTGCCGATATGGAGCAGCTCCTGCGAGCGGGTCTTACGCATCTTTATAGCTTCAGCCGAACGATGGAGGTGCGTACTGTCCCTGCGGAGGAGGACGGCGAGGAAGATACGGCGGAGACATGGTACATCTACACGATCCGCTATAATGGTGAAGCCTACTTTGCGGACACCATCTTTGCGCTGACTGACGAACAGAAAGATCTGGCGGAGAATTATGCGGAAAACCTCAGCCTGTTTCTTGGCGACGGCCTGTTCCAATACGCTCCCTCCACCAACACCATTACAGCTCTTGGCGATGTGCGCTTTACCGATGGGGAAACAGAGGTCATCTACTTCAACCAGCTGGATGAACGCTATGCCAATCAGCCTTATGGCACTGATCCTATCGGGGGTTATGGCTGCGGGCCAACTTCCATGGCTATTGTGGTTTCCTCGCTGACCAGTGAGACGGTTGACCCGGTCCAAATGGCACGGTGGGCCTATGAGCATGGCTATTGGTGCAGCAAAAGCGGTTCCTACCATACCCTGATCCCCGGCGCAGCACAGGCGTGGGGGCTTTCCGTTGAAGGGTGTACCGCTTCGGAACCGCAGCGCATTCTGGATGCCCTGGCAGACGGAAAGCTGGTCGTGGCCCTGATGACCAAAGGGCATTTTACGAAGTCCGGACATTTTATCGTGCTGCGTGGCGTACAGGACGAGAAAATTCTTGTGGCCGATCCCGCCAGTTACCGGCGTAGTCAAAAAGCATGGGACTTGTCCATCATTCTGAACGAGGCCAGCAGACGAGCGGGCGCCGGCGGGCCGTTTTGGATCATTGGGTTATGAGAAACTTCTCATAATCCGATTTATGTCCAGCAAAAAGTTATGGGAAGCAGAAGGGGTACCGCCTTTGGAAGCGGTACCCCTTCAACAATTTTTCTTCGCATAACTATTTTGCAAGACTCTTTAGCCGCATCATAAGTGACCGGTCTTCTTGTCAAGACGGCAACCTGTTCGATACGGAATTGCAGAAGATTTTCTCCTAAATTGCGCGTTTCTTTTCAGCATCAATTCTCGCATAGATCCCAGTGGCGGAGAAGTATATCCCGGTCCTGCGCTTACCGCTTTCGCAGGCTTTTCAAGCATTTTCCCTCAGCATAACGGGGCGGTTCGTCCTATTCTTCCCATTTCTGCCTACTCGTTTCCGTATGTGGATCACGGTGTGGGGCAAAGCTTTTTCAACTCATCAAGGAACGAAGGCAAAACATCAAATATGATTGCGCAAATGACGGTCCAGTTCGTATCCTCATAATGATGCACCAGCCTGTGCCGCAGTCCTGCAATCTTCACCCATGGAATATCCGGATATTGCTTCTTGAAGTCCTCTGATAAATTAGCAGCGTGCTCTCCAATGTTGTAGAGCGGTGTTGTAACGGTCCATTGAACTGCTTCTTCTGCAAAAATTTTCTCGGGAGTGATATTTTCTTTCCCCACATAACGCAGGAGCTTCTCCGTCGTCTCCCGCATCTTTTCAATTCTTTGCTGGTCACTATATTTCATGCGATTCGGACTCCTTCCTCCATGATCGTATGATAGAAAGCGGAACCAGCATTGACCTCCCGCAGTTCATAAACATCCACAGCTTTTCCCATGGTGCGATGCAGTTCCTCTGCAATGCAGAAAATATCCGTTGGATCAAATTTGCTGCCACCGACCACGATCAAATCAATGTCGGAGGCCGCATCCGCTTCCTGCCTTGCATAAGAGCCGAACAGAATTGCGCTTTCCGCATGATACTTTTTTAGCAGCTGCCGTACTACAGCGAAAATCTCGCTCTGTGTATAGATATGGTCAGACATCAGATTCGCACCTCTCTTTCTATGGTACAGTATATCACAGCTTTTACGAAAAATGAAATGGCAAAATGAAGTCATCGAAGCCACACTTCTCGTTTCGCAAATGCACCTCTGTAAAAAAGCTATGTTACTGAATAGATTGCGACACGGCGAAATGGTCTAATCAGCGTTCATTTTCGTTCAGGATTTCCAGCATCTCTTTTGGCGTCACCACATAGGGCTTGACCGGGAAATGCTTGATGTTGCCGGTTACAAGATAAGCGTCGGTAGTTTCTCTTGTTTCCATAACCACCTCATAGAAAATTGCATCATCGGGGTCGGGGACATAGTCCTCAATCGTGGCAGCATCCAAAAAGATACCTCGCTTAATCAAGCCTGTCAGCGCAATTTCGATGTCCCGGCGGTCAAACTTAAATTTAGGGCGGTGCAGAACATCGTTGTATTCGTCCAGAATATCCTCATGCAGCAGAGGAATTACACGCCCCGCAAGAGCTTCTTGCAGAATAATACCGGGAACGGAGGAAATGTTAAACAGAGCAGAAACCACTACATTCGTATCAAGTACAACATAGTATTTCATGGTTACGCTCCGTTCCGAGCATTTCTTGACGCACGGTCAGCCCGGGACGCTGCAATTTCAGCATTGATCTCATCCAGCGACATATCGGCCGTGCCGTTCTGCTGTGCGGCTTCACTCAGGCTTTGCACGGCGCGGATCGCCAGCTCAGCTCTGTATTCCTGCTTGGGCAGCGTCATGGAAAAGGGAACGCCATTTACCACGACAGAGCGTTTCAAAAACATTCGGATAGCGGTGGGAAGGTCGATGCCGAGTTCATCGTAGACAGCGGCAGCCTTGGCGCGGAGATCATCGTCAACACGCACCTGCATAACACTTGTAGACATAAAAGCACTCCTTTCAAATATAATTGTATTGGTTTACAATGCAATTATATTCTATTATACGCAAAAAGTCAAGCGTTAGTCCTTGCGTATTCCCTAATGCGTTTTAATGCGCACAAAAGAAGCAGACTAGGGTAAAGTAAACCGTGGAGGGCTGTGCCGCATAATTGATTTCCTTCGTGAACGGGGGGTCATCATCTCTCTGGACGAGGTGGAGGAACTGGCGGGTAACGCTGTAATTGCCCGCACCCATTTCGCTCAGGTGATGGTGCGCCCCGGCTATGTCTCGACCAACCGAGAGGCCTTTGATCGGTATTTGGACACAGACGAATATCAAAAGATAGAGCGTTTCAAGGTTTCCGCCCGGGACTGCATCGCCGCCATCCGTTCCGATGGCGGTCGCGCTGCTTTGGCCCACCCCTATCAGTTGGGGCTGGATGATGAGCGGTTAGAGGCCCTTATCCGTCAGCTAAAGGACAGCGGCTTGGAAGCCATTGAATGCTTTTACCCGCGCCATACGCCAGAGCAGACCGCGTTTTATCTGGAACTGGCGCGGAGATACGACCTCCACGTCACTGGCGGCAGTGACTTCCACGGGGAACGAGTCAAGCCGGACATCACACTCAAGCGGTGGGAGCTGAATCTGACTTGGCTGCTGAACTAAAAAAAGACGATCAAGACCATGCTGACGGCGGAGTAGAAATGCAGCGGATGTCAAGACGAGGGGCTGTTACGAACAGGGAATTAGGGCTGAGAAATATATGAGGTGTATTATGATATTCTATGGGATAACGGCCCGCCTTTCCTATCAGACAATGCAGATAGGATTTTTTAGGATGGCACCAAGGCGGTCGACATCGGCGGGGCGTGACAAGGCATCTACCGCTAATAAAAGAAATTGCAAAGAATTTGTAATTCAACACAAAAACAGCTTTGTGCAATTTGCCATAGACAAGAAAAAACCTTGTAACCATTCGGGTAATATTCATAGGGACACAAGTTGACACCATATCTTGCAAGGGGGCGGACAGCGTTTGCTGTCCGCTTTCTTGCTTTTTCTCTGTTTTTATTATGCGGGAAGCTGGCGTAATACCTCGCTCAGGGGCAGCGCTATATGCGGCTGCTCCTCGCCCTGCTCCATCGCGCTGTCCACCGCGCCGATGTCGCGGTATACGATGCGGATGCTCTGGCTTGCGCTGCGGGAATATTTCTCTGCCCGCTCTCCCACCTCGATCCGCTGGATGAACAGCCGCAGCAGCTCCGGCGTCAGTTCGTCGATGGCGGTGTACTGCTTTGCCTTCTCAACGAACGTGTTCACATTGGCGGAGGCGGCTTTCAGCTTTTCCAGACGGGTCTCCTTTTCGGGGATCTGTTCCTCCAACGCTTTCTGCTCACCGGTGTAATCGCACGCCAGCATCCGGTACTGCTCATCGGTCACCCGCCCCAGCACATTGTCCTCATAGAGCCGCTTGAACAGCTTGGACA
>ENA-UEYI01000405-UEYI01000405.1-human-gut-metagenome-genome-assembly--contig:-NODE-405-length-44150-cov-11.291857_pt1 | contig 44150 bp, 36 predicted proteins | sample MGYA00242900_ERZ507916 | MGnify/ENA primary metagenome ERZ507916 (study PRJEB26167, sample SAMN06115521) | human gut metagenome | host: Homo sapiens | place: China:Chongqing | collected 2015-09-02...
ATATTCAATTACTTTATAACAAAAAATGAAACATGAAAGATAAATCAAAGGTTCTGAAAACGTATGGATATATGTTCTCGCGCTAAGCGACTATAAGTAGATGTTCAAAATATGCTGCTGCCGCGGGTTACAAACCCGCCCCCCCAATTAGGCAGACAAATTGCAGTTTAAAGGTTGCGAATCTCTGACGGAATTTTAGAGGTCAACCTTATTTACAAAAAAGAACAAGATAAGCACCTATGATTAGTGCTTACTTCCTACTCGATTTACCTTCTACTCGATTATGCCCCGTTGTTGAATAGTTATAGTTCCATGACTAAAGTGGGATTTCGTCTGGGTAAGACTTCAAGTTTAATCGTTGGATGTCCGTTCTCGAGCTGAAAACCAGCGTCAGTGAGTGCTTTACTACAAACTTCGTAGGCTACTGAAGGACGATTGTTTTCAGCGCTTAGGTGGCAGAGCCAAACGTGCTTGATGATTCCTGGAGTGAGGTGTTGAGCCAAAAATTGTGCTGTGGCTTCATTGCTGATGTGGCCCGTGTCACTTGAGATGCGATTTTTGAGTCGTTGAGGGTAGCGTCCTGCTTGGAGCATAGCGGTCGAATAGTTCGACTCAATTACTAAGTGAGTAGCTTGACTGATAATGGAGGACATCTCTTCGGTGAAGTGTCCCACGTCAGTTAGTAGGACAAAGCGTTGCCCTTCGGGCGTGGAGATAATGTAGCCGTTATTGTCAGCGCTATCGTGAGGCACACCAAATGAGGTGATACGGAAGGGGCCTAAGTCGAAGGCTTCGCCTCGCGTAATGTTATGTTGCAGATTGAGAGGTATCTTCTTCGATACGAAGTGGTTGCGCTGAATAGATTCGTGTACACGTGCTGAAGTATAGACAGGTATACGAAAGTCGCGTGAGAGTGCTCCTACGGCCTTTACGTGGTCAGTATGGTCGTGCGTTACGAGTATGGCATTGATTTGGGCTATAGTGAGTCCGTAGTCGGAGAATAGCTTCTTAAACGAGCGTATGCCTATACCTAAGTCGATGAGTAGGCCATAGCCGTTGTAGTTGAGATAATAGCAGTTGCCGCAACTGCCTGAACTTAGTGATATGAATTTAAACACGTGGAGGAAGTTTTGAATAGTTTCTGAGTTTAATGGGGTTAATGAGTTTAATAAGTTTAATAAGTTTAATGGGTTTAATAAGTTTAATGGGTTTAATGGGGAACGTATTAGAAGCAAACTCATTAAGCTCACAAAACTAATTAAACTCATAAACTCATTAAACTAATTAAACTCGTTACCCCCCCCCCTTAAAATGGTAATCCCACGGCAAAGTGGAATGTGAAGTCGCGGTCGAATTTAGGTTGGGTGATAGGGTAGTGCTTTCGTCCGTGAGTGATGGTAGGATTGATAGCTTTCATACCACCATCGAAGCGGAGTATGAAGTAGTTGAAGTTAAGGCGAATACCTAAGCCATAGCTGACGGCTATCTGTTTGTAGAAGGTGTTGAAGTGGAACTGCCCTTCGTCCATGTCGGCATAAGCACGTGTGTTCCACACGTTGCCCGCGTCGATAAAGAAGGCGCCATGTAACTTCCAAAACAAATAGGTACGCCACTCAACACTAAGGTCGAGTTTTAGATTACCTGTTTGGTTGATAAAGTCTATTTTGCCGTCTTTGCCCTTATAAGCGCCTGGCCCTAGCCCACGCACACTCCAACCGCGTACACTATTGGCCCCACCCGCGAAGTAACGCTTCTCGTAAGGAAGAATGGTAGAATTGCCATAAGGAAGTCCTAAACCAAAGGCTGCGTGAAAGCTCAGGGAATTGCGATCGTTAAGCACAGTGCTCTTGGCAAAGTCGAAGTCGACCTTAGCGTATTGTGAGTAAGCTATGCCAAAGAGATTATAACGCCCTTCACTGTCGCGCTGACTATGCGTGAGCTTTGAGAGTCCGTTGAGTATATTGCCTGCCAACTCTATGCCAAACTTTATCTGGTATCCATTGGTCTGATAGATACCTGTGGAAAGGCTATTAGCATTGTGTAGTGAGTTGTAGGTGAAGTTGTAACCTGTCTTGACGATGAAGAGATTTTCGTAACTGTAACGTAATACGGAGTAGTGAGGGTTGTCGCCTTCGAGATAGTCGTGTCTGAAAGTGTCAGATATCCATGGCATGTAGACGTAATTAATCGAAAGTAGGTCGAAATGGTGTTGCCATTGCTGACGTTTGGTGGCATGCCAGTTGTACGCCCAAGAGCCTGTTAAGACGCGGCGGTGAAACTCAGGGCGGTCTTGCGTATCGTACATGACCTTGGCCTCGGAGTTAGCTTTCAGACGGCGCTTGGTGTTGATATTAATGTAAGGCAATAAGAGCGTAGGAAAGCGCAGATTGACCTCTGCACTCCATTCGGTATAGTTCTGATTGTTATACCCTTCAAGGCCTGTAATGGATTCGTAGGCACCACGTAGCTTGAGCGTGAGCAACTCCGCATTGCGAAATAGGTTGCGATTGCTATAACTAAGTGTGGCAGCAGCGCCGAGGTCTCCCGAAGTGTTGGTGCCTTCTATGTCAAGTCCGATAGAATGAGGCTTGTTGGGATGAAGTTGGATGTTGCAATCGAGAGAGTCAACCGTCCCAACGGTAGGCGATACGTGTATAGTCGTAAAGCTTGTAGAGGGTAGAGCGTTGAGGTTGGCATAGGTGTCTTGTACTTGTGACTCGCAATAGGTGGTGTCGGGACGTAGACCAATGTGGGAGGCAAAAAGGCGACGACTCAATCGGGGCTTGCTTTGATAGGTAATATTAAGTCCGTGGTAATGTGTACGCTTATAGACACTGTCTGTTTGATTGTCGGGGTTGGCGATGGTGATGTTGATATTGCGATAGTGCTGTACGCGGTAGGCACGCAGAGAGTCAGCCCCTATGGGCAGTTGTAGACGCATGGTGACAATGGCTGCGGTTGAACCTCGGAGGGTATCAATGTCGAACGAAATGAAGTCTTTGTTGATGTAATAATAACCTCTGTTGTGGAGCGCGGTGACAATGCGTGAACGTTCGTCAGAGAGTTTGTTGAGATTGAGGTGTCCTCCTACGCGGAGTAGACTTTTTGTGGCATCGGCCTCGTAGGCAAGGCGTATGCTATCGTTGTCAAACGTTTGGTGGTATTGGTGTAGGTAGTATTGAGGGCCTGGCGTAAGTTGGTAGATGACACTGCACTTGTGGCGCTTGTTGACGATGATCGTGTCGCAACGTCCGTGAAGGTGGCCGTTGCTATAGAGTGCTTGTTCAATATTTTGCTGACTATAAAGCGTGAGTGAAGGAGCGTAGATGACAGGAGCTTCTCCCATTTTGCGTAATAGTTTGGACACTCCGCGATTGCCCTTTATGGAGTCGCTTTTAGAGAGGCAGTAAATACCAAGTGGAACTTTAAATAGAGTGAACCATTTGGCATTGGGCTGTTGTTTGACGTAGGCTTTGTATTCAGTCGATTTAAATCCTCTTTGAGTTGACACAACGCTTACGTTTGATAATACCTTTTCGTTCTGCTTGAGAAACTTACGGCTACTACATGAATGTAGAGCTATAAGTAAAATGGCAACAACGCAATAAAGACCTGTCAAGTGGTAGCTGCAGGTCGGTAAGAGCGTATGTATATGTCTGATGATTTGCATAATCAGTGCAAATGTAATGTTTTTGTGTTGATTTAGCAAGGGTGATATTGTTTATGTTAGGGCGTGTGTTGAAAAAAAGAACGAAACGCTTTCGATGATTGCAATAAAATTCGTATATTTGCGTTTAGAAAAACAATGATAATTGATGACAGTAACGAAGCAAACTATAAAAGATATTCATGCTTTGAGCTTGAAGAAGCATCGCGATGCAATGCATGCGTTTGTGGCAGAAGGGCCGAAGGTGGTGGTGGACTTGCTGCCGCTGATGCGTTGTAAAGTATTATATGCTACACAGGACTTCTTGAACGGATTGCCCTCAGAATTAACGCGTAATGTTGAGTTGATTGAAGTGGTGGATAAGAAAGTGTTAGAGCGCTTATCGCTACTTTGTGCGCCTCGTGATACTTTGGCTGTGTTTGAAAAGCCACGTGAGGAAAATATACATGATGCAGTGGGCGGAGATTTGTTGGCTTTACCTCGTCAGTCGCTTTGTTTGGCTTTAGATACTGTACAAGACCCTGGTAATCTGGGTACGATTGTACGCCTCGCTGATTGGTTTGGTATCGAACATATATTTGCTTCGGTTGGTACAGCCGATGTATTTGCACCTAAGGTGGTACAGGCTACGATGGGGGCTATTGGTCGCGTAAGAGTACATTATTGTGATTTACCTCAGTTGTTGCGCCAAATGGACGGTGTGCCTATCTATGGGACGTTTTTAGATGGAACGGATATTTACACTGAGAGGCTTACACAGAATGGCCTTATCGTTATGGGTAATGAAGGCCAGGGCATCTCGGCTGAAGTAGAGGCTTGTGTTAATAAGCGACTTTACTTTCCGCCTTACCCTGTGGGACGTGCTACGAGCGAGAGTCTGAATGTGGCTATCGCAACGGCTATCGTGTGTGCGGAGTTTCGACGCGGTGGACGATAATGTGAAAAAAGAACATTTGAAGACTTACTAAACAACCATATATAATCGTGTTGAATAATAGTATAATGGGGATAGACTGGTGGTTGTCGCTACTCTGTGTGGTGGCAGGCATAGCACTGTTGTCGCTTTATTGGCTGCGCTTGCGACGCTTTCGCTTGCTCGCTAAGCATGCAGCTTGGCAACTTGAAGCGCAGGCCGTCGAAAAGGCTACACATGAGGCTTTGGTCGAAGGCTTGAGCGATGAGGAGAAAGTGCTGACGATTGTGGTGCCTGTGGTGAATGAACGTGATCCGCTCGAACCGTTGTTGCGCAATTTGATTGGTCAGAAGTATAAAAGGGAGTATGAGATACTCGTAGCAGACGAGAATCATACGGCCGAGATAGAAGCCTTGTGTGAACGAATACAGCGCAATGACTTTAGCCGGCTGCGCTATACTTTCGTACCTGACTCATCTCGCTATATTGAACGCCGCAAGTTGGCTATTACTTTAGGTATGAGGGCAGCACGTGGCGAATGGGTAATGGTGTTGAGTCCTGACACATTGCCCGTAGACGATCAATGGCTCTACCACATATCGCAGTCGCTCATTGAGGGCAATGATATGGTAATGGCTTATTACAACTACGATGACGATGGATCGTTGGTGGCACGACGGGCTATATTCGACCGTGTTTGTGATCTTGCCACTCGCATGGAGGCTTGGGAGGACGGCTTGGTTATGGGCTGTTTGCCGTCAGCTTGGGCTGTGCGTAAGAGTTGGTTCCTGAGCGAAAACGGCTTTGCCGATAGCGTGAACTTAGCTTTTGGCGAGGAGGCGGTGTTTGCTTGCTTACATGCTGACACTGAACGCACTGCACTGCTCTGTTCGCCCTCAACGCGCTTAGTAGAGGCTCTGCCGTCGGCTGACGTACTGCAAACGCGTCGTATGCGAGCGTGTGAGGTGATGCACTTCTTGGCGCATCCCTTACGGAGGTATAGACAGCAAGATATGTGGGCTAGCATCGCGACCTATGCTTTTGTGTTGTGTCAGTTGGTTTACTTGATAGGGCGCTTGGTGATGGATATACATCATGGAATCTACACCTTGGCTTTATTGCCTACCGACATTATTAGTGTGGTATTGTGGGGTGTTGGTCTGACGCTGTCTGTCGTTATGGTGCGCTTAGGATTGCGCACACTTGATGAACGTAAGTATGGTGCCTATATTTACCTATACGAATTGCTTCGCCCATTACATGCCATCGCTACGGAATTGGAACGCAGTACGCATCAACATGACTTTGAACGAAAATTTATATAATTCAAGAAAAAGATATTTACTTGTTAACATGTCAACTCGTTAACTCGTTAACTAAAAAAAATCAACCGTGCCTAAAATATCAGAAAGAGCTATACAAATGCCCGAATCGCCCATTCGGAAACTCGCACCATTGGCAACACAGGCCAAAGAGAAGGGCGTACACGTATATCACCTCAACATTGGTCAGCCCGACTTGCCTACACCGCAAGCGGGACTTGATGTGTTGCGACACATAGATCGCACAGTGTTGGAGTACAGTCCGAGTCAAGGCTTCCGTTCGTATCGCGAGAAGTTGACGCACTACTACGAACGCTATGACATCCACCTTGATGCGGACGATATTATTATCACTTCGGGTGGCTCAGAGGCTGTATTGTTTGCCTTTATGTCGTGTCTGAACCCTGGCGACGAGATAATTGTGCCCGAACCAGCTTATGCGAACTATATGGCTTTTGCTATATCGGCTGGTGCTCGCATTCGTACGATTGCGACAACCATCGAGGAGGGTTTTTCTCTGCCTAAGGTAGAAAAGTTTGAGGAGCTAATCAATGAGCGCACGCGTGCTATCTTGATATGTAACCCTAACAATCCCACCGGTTATCTTTACACTCGCCGCGAGATGAATCAAATTCGCGATTTGGTAAAGAAGTATGACCTTTATCTCTTCTCAGATGAGGTGTATCGTGAGTTTATCTATACGGGGTCTCCCTATATCTCTGCTTGTCACCTTGACGGCATCGAACAGAATGTAGTGTTGATTGACTCTGTGTCGAAACGCTATAGCGAGTGTGGCATTCGCATTGGTGCGTTGATTACCAAGAATAAGACTGTGAGACAGGCTGTGATGAAGTTCTGCCAAGCTCGTCTGAGTCCTCCATTGATAGGTCAGTTGGTGGCCGAGGCTTCATTAGATGCTACGCCTGAATATGCACGTGACGTGTATGAAGAGTATGTTGAGCGCCGTAAGTGCTTGATAGATGGGTTGAACCGCATACCGGGCGTTTATTCACCCATACCAATGGGTGCTTTCTATACGGTGGCAAAATTGCCCGTTGATGATGCTGAGAAGTTTTGCGCTTGGTGTTTGACGGACTTTGCGTATGAGGGCGAAACGGTGATGATGGCTCCTGCTGCGGGCTTTTATACCACTCCTGGCGCTGGACGTAATCAAGTGCGTATAGCCTATGTGTTGAAGAAAGAGGACTTGCAGCGTGCTCTCGTCGTTCTGCGAAAAGCCCTTGAAGCTTATCCTGGACGTGAGGAATAGTGAATGTGGTTTAATGTGCAAATGCATGGTCAATGTACAAAATGTACACATTGACCACGCATTTGCACATCTAATTATATCCTATGGAATTAAAAAAGAACTTGTCGTGGTTCTTAGCATATCGTTTTTTTAAGAACCAGAGACGAAGCAATAGTGACAAAAGCGGTAAGGAGGGGCGAAAAGCCTCTCCTCCTGCACTGCGCATAGCCATGGTGGGCATTGCGATTGGATTGGCCGTAATGATAGTGTCAATATGCGTGGTGAAGGGCTTTCAAAGTGAGGTGAGCGGCAAGCTGTCGGGCTTTACTTCGCATATAGAGGTGATAGACATTAACTCGTTGGGGTCGCCTGAGACGTACCCCTTGGCCTTTGACGATAAGGTTATGGCTGAAGTGAAGGCTGCTCCTGGTGTGAAGCAGGTGCAACGCTTCTCGCAGAAGATGGGCATATTTAAGACGGAAAGTGACTTCGCAGGCATTGCACTAAAAGGAGTGGGTGAGGACTATGACCTTGAGTTCTTAAAGCGTTACATCGTAAAGGGTGTGATGCCTCGCTTTTCAAGCACGCGAGGAAGCAATGAGATAGTCATCTCACAGACGTTGGCCAATAAGTTGGGGTTAAATGTAGGTGATAAGGTATATAGCTATTACTTTGCTAATACGATAAAGCAGCGTCGCTTTAAGGTGGTGGGCATTTATAATACTTACATGAAGCAGTTTGATAACACGTTTGTGTGGACAGACCTTTATACAGTCAATCAGCTTAATCGATGGAGAACCGACCAATGTAGTGGACTTGAGGTGCGACTCCAATCGTTTGACTTTCTGCCCTCAGCGCAACATGAGATTGTAAAGAAGGTGGGCGGAAAGTCTGACCATTATGGTAAGGTGTATTCTGTATTAGGTATTCGCGAAAATCCGAATACGGCTTCCGTGCTTTCGTGGTTGGAACTGCTTGACTTGAACGTAATGGTGATACTTGTCATTATGATATGCGTGTCAGGCTTTACGATGATTAGTGGCTTATTGATATTGATTCTTGAGCGTACAACTACGATTGGTGTGTTGAAGGCTTTGGGGGCTACCAATCGTCGCATACGCCACACGTTCTTGTGTTATGCAGCTCTGATTGTTAGCCGTGGTATGTTGTGGGGCAACGTGATAGGGCTGGGAGTGGTCTATGCTCAAGAGTTCTTTCATATCGTGAGGCTTGACCCTGAGGTGTATTATATCGGTTATGCTCCGATTGAGGTAAATTGGCTTTGGATAATTGGACTGAATGTAGCTACGCTTTGTGTAACGATGGTGGCACTGGTCGTACCAAGTTTCCTTGTCTCGCGTGTGCAACCTGCAAAGGCTATTCAGTTTGACTAAGATGTCGCGTGTATGTGCGTTTACTTAGTAATGTTCAAAAAATAACTACCTCAAATACGCAATAAATATTAGCAAGAGCTACATACTGCTGAAGTCTCCCTTGTTAATGTTTGTTGCGGATTTGAGGAGTTAATAAAGTGTATGTTATGTATGTTTCGCGCTAAGAAACTTAAAGTAGATGTTATAAACATTTTGCTTGCGCGTGCTAGGATTATTATCGTGTAAGGCGAATGCAATCGATCTTGCTTAAATTGCTGGGCCGTAGCCGATAATGTCAAAGAAAAGCAAGCCTTACGTAGGGTTCGACAAATTGCAATTCATCTAAATTCGAAAATTGAATAATATAAAACATAAAGCTGATACGTGGCTACGTGAGCCGTGTATCAGCTTTATGTGTTTTAATAATAGGCTATAAAAGTTTATTATTTCAATAAGTCGGGACGCAAGCGCTTGGTGCGCTCGATACTTTGCTGCAACTCCCATTCTTTGATTTTTGCATCGTGGCCCGAGAGGAGTATGTCGGGGACCTTCCAACCTTTATAGTCGGCTGGACGAGTGTAGACGGGAGCTGCTAAGAGGTTATCTTGGAAGGAATCACTTAATGCACTCTGTTCGTCACTCAATACGCCTGGCACTAAACGCACTAAGGCATCGCTGATGATGGCAGCAGGGAGTTCACCACCTGTAAGCACATAGTCTCCTACGCTAATCTCTTTGGTAATGAGGTGTTCGCGAATGCGGTAGTCGATGCCCTTGTAATGGCCACAAAGGATGATGATGTTCTTCTTGAGCGATAGCTCATTGGCCATGGGTTGGTCGAACTGTTGACCGTCGGGTGACGTGAAGATAATTTCATCGTAGTCGCGCTCGCTCTTTAACTTGCTAATGCAAGCATCGATAGGTTGGCACTGCATGACCATACCAGCAAAACCACCAAAGGGGTAGTCGTCAACTCGACGATGCTTGTCGGTGGTATAGTCGCGAAGGTTGTGTACGTGTATTTCAACAAGTCCCTTCTTTTGTGCTCGCGCTAATATGGAAGTGTTGACGAATCCGTCGAGCATTTCGGGCAATACGGTGATGATGTCTATTCGCATAAATGTGAGATTGTTCTTTCTTTTTATGATGCAAAAGTACAAATTTATTGTCAGAATTGTGTAAATTAGCATTGTAATTAGGAGTTGTCAACTTGTTAACTTGTCAACTCATTAACTCGTTAACTTAAAACAATGACTGAGGAAGAAAGAATATTGCAACTGCGCCGTGAACTGCATCAATATAATTATAATTACTATGTAAAGAGTGTATCTACGATTACAGACCAAGCTTTTGACGGCTTAATGGCTGAACTAATGGAACTGGAGCGAAAACATCCTGAAATGGCTGATGTTAACTCGCCGTCAGTACGCGTGGGAAGTGACTTGAGTCAAGACTTCGTACAAGTGGAGCATACTGTGCCTATGCTTTCGTTGGGTAATACTTACTCGAGAGAAGACATAGAGGATTTTTATAACCGCGTACGTGAAGGACTTAATGGTGAAGAGTTTGAAGTATGTTGTGAACAGAAGTTTGACGGTCTGAGCATTTCGTTGATATATGAAGATTTTCGCCTTGTACGTGCTGTGACACGTGGCGATGGTGTGCGTGGTGATGATGTGACGGCGAATGTAAAAACAATTCGCACAATACCACTAGAACTGCCACGTGAATGTGGAGCGCCTGCTAACTTTGAAATTCGTGGTGAGGTGTTGATGCCATGGACAAGTTTTGAGCGCTTAAACGCTGAGCGTGAGGCACGTGAGGAACCACTGTTTGCTAATCCGCGTAATGCTGCTTCGGGTACACTGAAGAGCAAAAGTTCAGCGGTGGTAGCGCATCGTCATCTTGATGCTTACTTGTATTACGTGATGGGGGATAGCATCACTGAACCTACACACTATGGACGGTTAGAGTTGGCGCGTAAGTGGGGCTTTCAAGTGTCGGATCATGTGAAGTTAGCACGTTCGGTAGATGATATATTGGCTTATATAGACTATTGGGACGAGGAACGACGCAATCTGCCGATTGCTACGGATGGCATCGTGTTGAAGGTAAATTCGTTAGCTCAACAAGCACGTCTCGGATATACGGCTAAAAGTCCACGTTGGGCGATTGCTTATAAATTTAAAGCAGAAAGGGCTTGTACTCCTCTATTAAAAGTTACATATCAAGTGGGACGAACGGGGGCGGTTACTCCTGTGGCAAACATGGAACCTGTGCAGCTGGCAGGAACGGTGGTGAAACGCGCTTCATTGCATAATGAGGATATTATCAATCAACTTGACCTTCATGAGGGTGATCACGTATATGTAGAAAAGGCTGGCGAGATTATTCCACAAATTGTGGGCGTAGACTTGGAGGCTCGTAAGGAGTTAGGTGACAAGTTAGGGGAAAAAGTGGTGTTTATAACGCATTGTCCTGAATGTGGCGCTAAGTTGGTACGCTATCCTGGTGAGGCTGCACATTATTGTCCTAACGATACGGCGTGTCCGCCACAGTTGAAGGGGCGGATAGAGCATTTTATTAGTCGTGATGCGATGAATATTGATTCGATTGGGCCAGAGACGGTGGACTGTTATTTTGAACGTGGCTTGATACGTGATGCGGCTGACCTATATCAATTGCGTGTAGAGGACTTGTGGGGATTTGATGCGACTCGTATGCGCTCTGCTCAGAAGGTGATAGACGGATTGGAGAAGAGTAAGAAGGTACCGTTCGAAAGGGTGCTCTTCGCACTTGGTATTCGCTTTGTGGGTAAGGTTGTGGCTAAAAACATTGCTCATCACTTTCAATCGATGGATGCGCTTTTTGAGGCTACGATTGACGACTTACTGACGTGTGAGGGGGTGGGTGATGTGATAGCTTCGAGCGTCCGCACCTTCTTGCGTGAGGAACGTAATATTGACCTCATTAATCGATTGCGCAAGGCTGGACTGCAAATGGAGGTGGAGCAGGTGACTTTGGCTTCAACGGTTTTGGTGGGTAAGACGGTGGTGATTAGTGGTACGTTTGAACGCCATTCGCGTGATGAATATAAAAAGTTGATTGAAGATAATGGCGGTAAGAATACGGGAAGCATTTCGAAGAAGACTTCTTTTATCCTTGCAGGCGAGGGCATGGGGCCTTCAAAACGTGAGAAGGCTGAGATTTTGGGTATCCCTATCGTTACGGAAAAGGACTTTTTGGCGATGATAGGTGAAGGAGAAGGAGAGCCAGTTGATGAAGAAAATGTTTCGTCTAAGCCTGTAATTGATGACGGGCCTCTGTTTAGTTAAGAGGGCAATTCTGCAACAGGGGGCAGATATTTTTGGTATCTGCCCCCTATCGTGTTTGTATTGATTATGGTGTCATTTGTTTAAAACTCGCTCGTAAAGTGGAACTTAATGTGTTCGAAGTCTTGTTGTGCCATTTGAAGAACATAGCCTGAGTCGGCAAGGAAGACGTCGCGTCCGTCACGATCTTTGGCCATGTATTGGTATTTGCGCTTCTTGAAGTTTTCGAGTTCGGCTTCATTGTCGCTTTCAATCCAACAGGCTTTGTAGAGGTGGATGGGTTCCCAACGACATTTGGCGTTGTATTCATTCTCTAAACGATATTGGATAACTTCGAATTGTAACTGACCTACTGTACCAATAATCTTACGACCATTGAATTGATTGACAAATAACTGTGCTACACCTTCGTCCATTAATTGCTCGATGCCTTTGTTGAGTTGCTTTGTCTTCATAGGGTCGGCATTCTCAATGTATTTGAACATTTCGGGTGAGAATGAGGGTAGACCTCGGAAGTGGAGTTGCTCTCCTTCGGTTAGGGTATCACCAATCTTGAAGATGCCGTTGTCGGGGAGACCTACAATGTCGCCAGCCCATGCTTCGTCAATGGTGCTTTTGCGCTGTGCCATAAATTGGGTGGGCGATGAGAAACGCACGGTCTTACCATTACGAACGTGTAGGTAGGGCTTGTTGCGCTCAAACTTGCCTGAACATACTTTGCAGAAGGCAATGCATGAACGGTGGTTGGGATCGATGTTGGCTGTAATTTTGAAGATAAAACCTGTAAACTTTTGTTCGTCAGGATTAACGGTGCGCTCTTCGGCCATCGTGGGACGAGGGTAGGGAGCTATCTTGACGAAGCAGTCGAGTAGCTCTTTTACACCAAAGTTGTTGAGCGCAGAACCAAAGAATACGGGGGCTACGTCAGCATTGAGGTAGTCGTCGTTGTTGAATGTGGGGTATACACCGTCTACTAACTCTAAGTCTTCACGTAGTTGGGCAGCATCGGTCTCGCCTACATGAGCTTCTAACTCTTCGCTATTGATGTCGACTGCCACCTTTTCAGTGACTTTCTGTTTGTCTGCAGCAAAGAGGTTGAGTTGTTGCTCGTAGATATTATATACGCCTTTGAAACGCGAACCTTGATTGATAGGCCATGAGAGAGGTCGTACTTTAATCTGCAATTCTTGCTCTAACTCATCAAGAAGATCGAAGGGGTTTTTACCCTCGCGGTCCATCTTATTGATGAAGATGATGACTGGCGTTTTGCGCATACGACATACGGTCATCAACTTACGCGTTTGCGCTTCGACACCTTTGGCACTGTCAACAACAATAATGGCAGAATCGACTGCTGTAAGGGTACGGAAGGTGTCTTCGGCAAAGTCCTGGTGACCTGGAGTGTCGAGAATGTTAACTTTATAACCTTCGTAGTCGAACTCCATAACGGAGGTCGTAACGGAGATACCACGCTGCTTCTCAATTTCCATCCAGTCAGACGTGGCTGTCTTCTTTATCTTGTTGTTCTTTACGGCACCTGCTACTTGTATCTGACCACCAAAGAGCAGGAGCTTTTCTGTAAGCGTTGTTTTACCTGCATCAGGGTGTGAAATGATAGCAAATGTGCGGCGACGTGATATTTCTTGATTCATTTTTATGTAAAATCTTAGTGTGGGGAGTTGTGGGGTAGCGTTTTATTTTGGAGAAACACTTCTCTTATGTTTTACAACTCTTTAATGCACTCCTTAAGTGCATCTTCCCACCAACGAATGTCGATACCGAAGGTTTCTTTTATCTTTGATTTATCAAGTACGGAGTAATGGGGACGTTGGGCTGGTACGGGATAGTCTTCGGTATGAATAGGGCTTACCTTGCAACTGTCAATACCTTCAAGTCGGTGAATGGCACGTGTAAAGTCGTACCAAGAGCATACGCCTTCGTTGGTGAAATGGTAAACGCCTGGAATGATGCCTTTGTCTACAATCTGCATAATAGAACGCGCGAGATCGCGTGCGTAAGTGGGTGAACCTATTTGGTCAAAGACTACGCCTAATGCATCGCGCTCCTTGCCTAGGCGTATCATGGTCTTGACAAAATTGTTGCCAAAGGTGGAGTAGAGCCATGCTGTGCGAATGACCATAGAGCCTGCACAAGAGCGTATAACGCTCTCTTCACCAGCTAACTTGGTACGTCCGTAGACTGTTTGTGGATTGGTAGCATCGTCCTCCTTATAGGGAGTACAGCCTGTGCCGTCAAATACATAGTCGGTAGACACTTGAATCATTGAACCACCTACTGAGGCTACGGCTTCGGCTAAATAGCCTGGGGCAACATGGTTGAGTAGGTCGCAAAGTTCGGCATTGTCTTCAGCCTTGTCGACTGCGGTGAAGGCAGCACAGTTGATAACGATGCTTATGTGGTTTTGTTCAATAAATGCGTAAACGGCTTTGCGGTTGGTAATGTCAAGTTCTTCTTTATCAGTAAAGAAGAAATGACACGTTTCAGCGTATTTTGGGGCTAAAAGTTGTATTTCGTTACCTAATTGGCCCTTACAGCCTGTAACAAGTATTTGTTTCATTTTATGTGTGGAATTTATGCTACGTTTCATGTGTTCTCTTATTCAAATTCAAGCGGTTGTTGCTTGTCTTTAAAATAGTAGTCAGAGAGTTGACCGAGGAAAGAGGAGATGTCTTTTACGGCACGTTCAGTTTCGGGAGTGATGGTCTTCTTTTGCAATCGTAATAGCATGACGCCATAAAGAAGGTTGAAGCACGTCTGCAACTCTGGTTCATCATTGGTGTCTTGAGCGTTATCGGCTGCGTTTTTTCCTCTTAACTCAACAATATAGGGGAGTACTTTGTAGTATATCTCGCGGTAGTAGGGAAATTTGCTTGAGTGTAGCAACTGTTGATTGAGTTCGGTTAATTCTTGCAACACGTTGTTGCAGATTTGAAGGTGCCCGTGTGAGAGCTTGCCCTCACTGCGCATCATGTCGCATAGGTCGGCATACCATTGTTCGACCTCCTTTCGCTTTTGAGGCTGGAGACTGAAGCGGCTTACGTACTCATGAGCCAAACGATCGGCATCGCAGTTGTAGGCACGAATGATGTCTTCAACTTGCCACATGTAGAGCAGATATTCTGCACGGTTGGTTGTTTTGAGCTTGTCGGCTATAATCATGAGTTAATATAATGAAATTTTAAATAATGTCATTGCTGCATAGATAATTGAAGCACCTAAAACGATGCTTCCTATGGTGCGGTTGAGCCTTTGTATGCCCTTTTCACCAAAACTGTTGCGCATTTTGTTGATGACGTAGGTTAGCCCTAACCACCATAGCATAGCACCCGCTACAATAGAAAGATATCCTATACATTGTCCAAACCAATTGCCAGGGATAACAAATGTGAACATGTTAAAGAGGGCAATAAATAGGAAAATGATGAGTGGGTTGGATAGTGTAATTAAAAAGCCTGTGGTGAAATTGTGTATTAACGTGCCTTTGCTCCCTGTTGATTGGTGAATGCTTTTGCGTGGGTCGGTGCGAAACATGTATACACCGAATATGAATAGCATCACACTACCAATAAGTTTTAACCAAAAGATGTTTTGCTCATTGTCAATAAAGTCCATAACAAATGACATACCAAATCCTGTCATGAGCGCGTAAAATATATCACTTAAAGCAGCACCAGCACCTGTAACAATGCCATAGGAACGTCCCTTTTGTAGGGTGCGCTGAATGCATAATACGCCTACTGGCCCCATTGGCGCAGAGGCTATTATGCCTACTAACAAGCCCTTGAGAATTAACAAAAATGGGCTTGCAAATTCTATAAATATATGGTTCATATTATTTGTTACCTATCAATCGTTTTGCAAAAGTACGCAAAAGAGTGAAATTTGCCAAACGTGTTGTGTGTTTTCTTAAAGCGGTGGGTGGCCATAAAAGAAAACTTAAAATTAAGGGCTTTGTAAAGTGAGTATTTCAAAATTTATTGTAATTTTGTCGGCGAAACACCTAACATATTAATTATAAAATTATACCGAAATGGAATTAGATATTGAAAAGCCTTACGTTATAGGCCTTGACATGGGCGGTACGAACTCTGTGTTTGGCATTGTTGACCAACGTGGTAACATTAAATCGCAAACGGTGATTTCGACAAAGGCTTACCCTGACTTTCGTGAATATGTAGAGGCTGCCTTTGAAGCGTTACAACCCGCTCTTGATCAGGTAGGAGGCATTCAGAATATACGCGCTATGGGTATTGGCGCTCCGGATGCTAATTATTATACTGGCAACATAGAGAATGCAGCCAACTTGGCATGGAAGGGTGTAATTCCTTGTGCTCAAATATTTGAAGAAGTGTTTGGCATTCCTGTACGCGTAACAAATGACGCGAACGCTGCAGCTATGGGCGAAATGACTTATGGCGTAGCTCGTGGTATGAAAAACTTTATCATGATCACGCTTGGTACGGGTGTTGGTTCTGGTATTGTTGTTGACGGTAAGGTGGTCTATGGTAGTGACGGATTTGCTGGAGAATTGGGACACTTTGTCGTTGACCATACTCCTGAGGCTCGCTCTTGTGGTTGTGGCCGTAAGGGTTGCCTGGAAACTTATACTTCAGCTACAGGTGTGGCTCGCACGGCTCGCGAAATCCTTGAAAAGAGTACAGAACCGAGCCTTTTGCGCGAGATAGATCCTGAAAAGATTACGTCATACGACGTGTTTGTTGCTGCTGAAAAGGGTGATAAATTGGCACTTGATATCTTTAACTTTACAGGTCGCTTGTTGGGTACGGCTTGTGCTGACTTTGCTACTTTCTGCTCGCCTGAAGCTTTCGTGTTCTTTGGTGGCTTGACTAAAGCTGGGGAATACTTGATGAAGCCTTTGCGCGAGGCTTACGAAGAGCATATTCTCTTCCTCTACAAGGGTGAGGCAAAATTGCTTATCTCTTCATTGAATGGTAGTGAAGCTGCTGTGTTAGGTGCAAGCGCTTTGGGCTGGGAGTAATATAATGTGTAATGTCAAAAAGTGGGCATTGTTTAATTGAAAAATAAATAGGGCAGCAGGTTGTGTGAAACACTGCTGCCCATTTTGCGTATAGTTTTTTACACGTTAAAGAGTAAAGATTGATGTATTATATATCGAAACGTATTGAAGTAGGTTTTGCTCATCAATTGCATCTGACTTATGAGAGCAAATGCCAACGCCTTCATGGCCATAATGGTATCGTAACTATCTATTGTTGTGCGGAGGAGTTGGACGAAAATGGAATGGTAGTGGACTTTAGTCATGTAAAACGCATGGTTTCGGATAAACTTGATCACCGATGTTTAAACGAAATTTTCGAATTTAATCCTACTGCAGAGAACCTTGCTCATTGGATTTGTGAGAATGTGCCTCATTGTTATAAGGTGATGTTTCAAGAGTCAGAGGGCAATGTGGCTTGCTATGTTAAGCCAGGATTTGAACAGGTGATATTCTAAGAAAAAGAATGAGGGTAAACGAAATTTTTTATTCACTTCAGGGTGAAGGCTTTTATGTAGGCGTTCCTTCTGTCTTTATTCGCCTATCGGGGTGTAACTTGCAATGTTCGTTTTGCGATACCACTCACCAATCATTTACCGATATGAGCGAAAGGGAAATTGCAGACGTGGTGGCACAATATCCAGCCCAGCATGTGGTTATTACGGGGGGCGAGCCTTCATTACAATTAACGGCTTTGCTGATAGAACTGCTACATAAATTGGACAAGGAGGTGGCTGTCGAAACGAATGGGACGCATATATTGCCCGAAAATGTAGATTGGATAACGCTCTCGCCAAAAGATGCTTTTATAGCTTCGCCAGCAGCTAAGGTTGTGCTAAAACGTTGTAATGAAATGAAGGTTGTCTTTACGGGGAATGAGTTACCTAATTACGACAATATTGCATGCGATCATTACTTTTTGCAACCCTGTGATGTGGATGATGCAGAACAGAATAAAAAGATTATAGAAGCTACTATAGCTTATTGTCTTCAGCACCCAAAGTGGCGTTTGTCATTACAGACACATAAGTTGCTAGGGATAAGATAAAGCAATTCGGTCTCACACAAGATGAATGTGTGAGACCGAATTGTTTTTGGTTAGAATAGCGATCTTGTAGTGTACTATTTATTCGCTAAAATAGCTTTTGGGCAGTGTACGGCAATTGTAGGTTGATGCCATTACTTCGCCATAAGCTCCTGCTGAGCGGAAGGCGATAAGGTCGCCACGGTGGGTAATGGGGAGTACTTCGCCTGTACTAAAGACATCACTGCTCTCACAAATAGGGCCTACAACGTCGTATGTGTCGGTGGGTGCATCAGCAGCAGCTGAAATGTTCTGCGTGAAGTGATGAGAGCCATACATGGCAGGACGTATGAGTTCGGTAAAGCCTGCATCTACAATGACGAACTTCTTGGTATGTCCTTCTTTGACATAAAGTGTTCTCGCAATGAGTGTTCCACATTGCGCTACGATACTTCGACCTAACTCAAAGTGTAATTGCTGACCCTCACGTAATTGAAGATGTTGTTGAAAGAGTCCGAAGTAGTCTTTGAAGTTAGCAATTGGGTTAGCGTCAGGGTGGTCGTAGTCAATTCCTAAACCTCCACCTACGTTGATGTTAGGTGTGGCGATGCCTTCTGCTTCGAGCTGATTTTGAAGATCGTTGATGCGGTGGCAAAGGGCTTCATAAACGCTGAGATCGAGTATTTGGCTTCCGATATGGAAATGTAGGCCTGTGTATTCAACGTTGTCTAATTGCTTGGCCCGTTGTATGGCATCAACCATGTCTTCCATAGCGATGCCGAATTTGTTTTCGTTAAGGCCTGTCGTTATTTTAGCATGTGTGTGTGCATCGACATTCGGATTGATACGGAAAGCAACGTGGGCTATTGTGCCCATATCATGTGCTATCTGGTTAATAACCTCTAATTCAGGTAGGCTCTCGACATTGAAACTATGAATGCCAATACGCAAGGCTGTGCGTATTTCATTATCGCTTTTGCCAACGCCTGCGTAGACAATGCTATTACCTTTGAAGCCTGCTGCATGTGCTGCTTCAATTTCACCACCTGACACGCAGTCTGCACCAAGGCCAGCTTGGGCTATAAATTGCAATATATGAGGATTTGCATTTGCCTTTACTGCATAGTGTACGTGAAAGTTGGGGCGTGATAGCGTTTCGACGTGTATGGCAGCTAACGTTTCACGCAGGTTTGTTAAGTCGTAATAGTAAAAGGGAGTGTCAAGTTCAGTAAAACGTTGTGTTGGAAATGTCATTGTATTGTAGGTTTTTCAATAATATTCGGAAGGGAGGGGAATATAGTTTTTTGTATATCTCCTCTCTTCCGAAATGAATGTTTTACTTTTTAGTATTAAAGAGTTTTTCGCTTAGTGCACAAAGGGCTGCCTTTTTATCTGATTCTCGAATTAAGAATGAGATATTGTGATTACTGCCACCATATGAAATCATACGTACGGGAATGTTGGCCATGGCTTCGGTAACAAGTGTTTCAAATCCAACATTACCCCAACGGAGATCGCCTACTACGCAGATAATACACATATTTTCGTCAATGCTTACTGTACCATACTTTTTCAGTTCCTCTACGATATTAGCTAAATGGGCATTGTTGTCAATGGTAAGTGTGACGCCAACTTCACTTGTTGTTACCATGTCTACTGGAGTGTGGTTGACCTCAAACGTTTCAAATAGCTTGTGTAAAAAGCCAGTAGCCAAGAGCATGCGTGAAGAAACAATCTTAATGGCAGTTATATTATCCTTTGCAGCGACAGCCTTGATTGTTCCCTTTTGTATTTGGTCGTTAATGATTGTGCCAGGTGCAGAAGGGTCCATTGTATTAAGTAAACGTACAGGAACCCCAGCATAATGAGCGGGTTGAATACAAGTGGGGTGGAGTATTTTTGCTCCGAAATAGGCTAATTCTGCAGCTTCTTCAAAATTGAGCTGACGAACAGGAGTCGTGCTGGGCACAAAACGAGGATCGTTATTGTGCATACCATCAATGTCTGTCCAAATCTGAATTTCGTCAGCACGTAACACGGCACCTATTAAGCAGGCTGTATAGTCAGAACCACCACGTTGGAGGTTGTCAATATCGCCTTTGTGATTACGACAGATAAAACCTTGTGTAATATATAGGTCGTAATTGGGGTTTTGCTTTAGAATATTGTTAAGATGTTCTTTGATATAGCCCATATCAGGTTCTCCATTGGCATCAGTTGCCATGAAGTTAAGGGCTGGAATTAACATAACCTTTATGCCGCACTCTTTGAGGTAGTTCGTTACCATATTGGTGCTCATGAGTTCGCCTTGCGCAAGAATTTCTTTCTCAAGTTTATCAGAGAAATCATGTGTGGTGAGTTCGTGAAGGTGCATGAAGATATCGTGCAGCAGATCGTCTGTCTTCTTTACGTTCTCGGGCTGTGCGTACAATTCTTCAACGTGCTGACGATAGAGTGTGCGTAATTTATTAATTACACTACTTGCTCCCTCGGCATTGTGCTTTTTTATGTAATCGGCAATTTCAACCAAAGAGTTGGTTGTGCCAGACATGGCTGATAGTACGACAATTTTACGCTCACCATCAGTGATGAGTTGGCAAACGTCTTTCATGCGTTGAGGTGAACCTACTGAGGTTCCGCCAAATTTGAGTATTTTCATAGCTTTTACTTTTATGCTTATGGAATTTGATATTGGAGGTAGGTATGTTGGTGAAGTATGAATCGTTGTTACTCAATGACTCCTTGCGGTAGTGTTTCTGTAATTGTACCATTGCTGCAACGATAAACTACCCCTGGAAATTCGTTTAATAAATTCATGTTGTGCGTCACCATAACGACGGCGCTTCCTTGTTCTCGTACGGACTGAAGAATGCGCATGATTTGTCGACTGGTGTCGGGATCAAGATTGCCAATAGGCTCATCGGCTAACACGACTTTGGGCTTATTGAGTAATGCACGAGCTATGCAGACACGTTGCTGCTCGCCCCCTGAGAGTTCGTGTGGAAAATAATCCTTTTTGTCGAAGAGCCCTACACGTTCTAAAACTTGCTTTATGCGTTCTGGACGAGCTTTCTTCTTCCAATTTGTAGCTTTAAGCACAAAATCAAGGTTTTGCTCGATTGTAAGTTCGTGCAACAATTGAAAGTCTTGAAATACAATGCCTAACTGACGTCGTAGTTGTTGTATTTTGTTGCGCTTTGCTCTTTTGATATTAAGACCAAGTATGTTAGCCTCGCCCGAGACGATTGGCAGTTCGCCGTATAATGCTTTAAGGAGCGAACTCTTTCCACTGCCTACCTTTCCTATAATGTATATGAAGTCGTTGTCGTCTACACTGAAGTTCACACCTTCGAGAATGGGGTGATCGTTATGACGTAAAACGACGTCTTTGAGCTCAATTAGCATAATTGTATGGTATTAATCTAACTTTAATACGGCCAAGAAAGCCTTTTGTGGCACTTGTACGTTGCCAATCTCTTTCATACGTTTTTTGCCTCGTTTTTGCTTTTCAAGCAACTTTCGCTTACGACTGATGTCGCCACCATAACACTTCGCGGTTACGTCCTTGCGAACTTGCTTTACAGTTTCGCGCGCAATGATTTTAGCACCAATGGCAGCTTGTATGGCTATGTCGAATTGTTGTCGTGGCAATAATTCTTTTAATTTTTCGCACATACGACGACCAAAGTATACGGCATTATCGACGTGGGTAAGCGTTGAAAGCGCGTCAACAGGTTCACCATTCAGCAAGATGTCCATTTTTACTAATTTGGATAGACGGAAGCCGATTGGGTGATAGTCAAATGAAGCGTACCCCTTTGATATACTCTTTAGCTTATCGTAGAAGTCAATAACAATCTCAGCCAAAGGCATGTCGTAATAGAGTTCAACACGATCACCAGACACGTATTCTTGCTTTACGAGTTCGCCACGCTTGCCCAAACAAAGTGTCATAATATTGCCGAGATATTCAGTTCGAGTAATAATAGAGGCACGAATGTATGGCTCTTCGATGTGGTCGATTTCAGTTTGGTCGGGCATACCTGCAGGGTTATGCACTTCCTTCATTTCGCCATGCTTGTCGTAGATGTTGTAACTAACGTTCGGAACGGTAGTAATGACGTTCATATTAAACTCTCGGTCAAGACGTTCTTGTACAATCTCCATGTGTAGCAAGCCTAAAAAGCCGCAACGAAAGCCAAAGCCCAACGCTACAGAAGATTCTGGTTGGAAGGTGAGTGAGGCGTCGTTTAATTGCAACTTTTCAAGGCTGGCACGAAGTTGTTCAAAGTCTTCTGTTTCAATAGGATAGACACCAGCAAAGACCATAGGCTTTACCTCTTCAAAGCCTTCTATAGCCTTGGCACAAGGATTTTGCACAGAGGTGATGGTATCGCCCACTTTAACTTCGGTGGCAGTCTTAATGCCACTAACAATATAACCGACATCTCCGCAGTGCAACTCCTTACGAGGAGAAAGTTCCATTTTGAGTACGCCTACTTCGTCAGCATGGTAGCTCTTTTGCGTATTGACAAAGATAACGTCTTCATCTTTATGTATTGAGCCGTTTACAATCTTGAAGTACGCTATGATACCCCTAAAGGGATTGAATACAGAATCAAAGATAAGTGCTTGCAACGGAGCCTTTTCGTCGCCAACAGGGGCGGGAATACGTTCAATTACTGCACGCAAAATATCGTCAACACCCTCGCCTGTCTTACCCGAAGCACGAATGATATCTTCACGTTTGCAACCTAAGAGGTCAATGATTTCGTCCTCAACCTCTTCGGGCATGGAGTTGACCATATCGCATTTGCTCAAAACAGGAATAATCTCGAGATTGTGCTCGATAGCCATGTAAAGGTTGGAAATGGTCTGCGCTTGTACGCCTTGCGTTGAGTCAACTAACAATAGGCAGCCTTCGCAGGCTGCAATGCTTCGTGATACTTCGTAAGCAAAGTCGACGTGCCCCGGAGTGTCAATTAAATTAAGATGATAAGTCTCACCATCCATTTGATACTCCATCTGAATGGCATGGCTTTTTATTGTGATGCCTCGTTCGCGCTCAAGGTCCATGTCGTCAAGCATTTGTCCTTCCGTCACCTTAATGGTTTGTGTGCGTTCCAAAAGGCGGTCGGCCAGAGTGCTCTTGCCATGGTCAATGTGTGCGATAATGCAAAAATTGCGTATATGATTCACTGTGCTTCAAGTGTTTTAGTGGAAAATAGGGAAGTTGAACTCTTGTTCTATGAAGATTTTCTGTTCTTTCTTAGAATTTCTCTGCAGCTTCAAAACTTACAGCATGTTTTAAGTCCTTTTCGCTAAGAACAACGTCGTCACCCTTAATGGGCCAGTCAATGTCAATTGTGGGATCATCGTAACGGATCGAACATTCAGACTCAGGCGCATAACGATTGTCTACTTTATAGGTAAAGACTGCCGTATCGCTCAGCACTTGAAAGCCATGCGCGAAGCCACGAGGAATGAAAAGCTGTCGCTTGTTTTCAGCAGAAAGTTCAACCATTACGTAGTGACCATAAGTGGGTGAAGACTTGCGAAGGTCTACGGCTACGTCAACAACCGTTCCCTGTAATACGCGTACTAATTTGGCTTGAGAGTCTGCACCTTTTTGAAAGTGCAAACCACGGAGCACACCCCGTGAAGACATTGACTGATTGTCTTGCACAAAGTGTACTTCGTGGCCAATAGCGTTGTTAAAATCAACTTCACGCCATGTTTCCATAAAGTATCCGCGTGCATCTTCAAATACACGAGGTTCTAATATCCATACGTCGGGTATGCTAGTCTTTATATATTCCATATTTTAAGTATTATTATATTGTAAAAAAGAAGAGAGGAATTGAACCTACTTCACCAGTGTAGTTTCGCATTTCCTCTCGTATAATGTTCGCTTGTATTATTCAATGACAATATGATTGTCTACTATTGTTGCTGTAAAGCTCTTCTGCTGATCATGTTCCATTATAAAGTCGCAAAGAGCATCTTCAAGGTAGTGTTGTATGGCGCGTTTCAGTGAACGAGCACCATACTGAGGATCAAATCCTTTGTCAACTAAGAACTGTTTTGCATCGTCAGCAACGTTGAGCGTAAATCCGTTGTGCTGCATTCGCTTACAAAGGTCTGACAATTCAAGTTCAGCGATTTTCAGTGCACTCTGCTTTGTCAGAGGATTAAACATGATGATATCGTCAATGCGATTGAGGAACTCTGGAGCAAATTGTTTTCGTAAAGTCTTTAGAATGATACTTTCTGCAACCTCGCTCGTCAATTCACCGCTAACACGTTCAAAGCCTAATCCACCACCAAACTCTCTTAATTGTCGAGTACCGCTATTTGAAGTTAGTATAATAATGGTGTTGCGAAAGTCTACAGTGACACCATTACCATCGGTCAAGCGTCCTTCGTCCATTACTTGTAAGAGAGTATTGAACACATCGGGGTGAGCCTTTTCAATTTCATCAAGCAAGATAACGGAGTAGGGATGACGGCGCACGCGTTCAGTCAATTGTCCTCCTTCTTCGTATCCAACATATCCCGGAGGAGCTCCTACCAATCGGCTTACACTATATTTCTCACCATACTCGCTCATGTCAACGCGAATAAGGGCATCCTTTGAACCAAACATCCATTCAGCAAGCGTCTTTACAAGATGAGTTTTACCAACACCAGTAGGGCCAACAAAGAGGAAAGTACCAATAGGTCGGTCAATGCCTTTCAGCCCGATACGACTGCGTGTAATAGCACGTGTTAATCGTTCAACAGCTTTTTCTTGTGCAATGACACGTTTGTTCAGTTCTGAGCGCATACCCTTAAGTCGTTCGCTTTCGTTGGCTGCGACACGTGTAACGGGAACGCCACTCATCATACTTACTACTTCTGCAACAACTGCATCATCAACTAAAGTCGGGTGGCATTGTTGTTCATCTTGCCACTGTTTAGTCATTTGTTCAAGTTCGGTCGTAAGCGTTTGAACTTGGTCGCGGAGATTAGCTGCCAACTCATAATTTTGATTTTGTGCGGCTTGAAGCTTTTGTTGACGTAATTGTTCTATTTCCTTTTCTTTAGCTTCAATAGACTTTGGGGTGTTGGTGCCAACAAGGTGCATTCGTGCACCAGCCTCGTCTAAAGCATCAATGGCCTTGTCAGGCAACGCTCTATCGGTGATGTATCGGCTTGTTAAATCGACGCAAGCTTTGAGCGCTTCTTCTGTATAGTTTACAACGTGATGCTTCTCGTAGCGTTCCTTAATATTATGGAGTATGCAAAGTGTCTCTTCCGGTGAGGTTGGTTCGAGCGACACCTTTTGGAAGCGTCGATCAAGGGCTCCATCTTTTTCAATTGTTTTCTTAAACTCTCCTGTCGTTGTTGCACCTATACATTGCACTTCACCACGAGCTAAAGCGGGCTTTAAGATGTTGGCAGCATCTAAACTGCCTGGAGCAGAACCTGCGCCAATAATCGTATGAATCTCATCTATGAAAAGAACAATCTCTGGGTGTGACTTTAGTTCCTTTATCAATCTACGAAGGCGCTCCTCAAATTGTCCGCGATATTGTGTGCCAGCAACAATTGAGGCCATATCAAGTGCTACGATACGTTTATTCTGCAATAAGTGTGGCGCGTGATGATGAGCAATACGATCTGCCAAGCCTTCCACAATAGCGCTCTTACCGACACCAGGGTCACCTATAATAATAGGATTATTCTTTTTACGTCGGCAGAGAATTTGTACAACGCGTTGAATTTCTTCTTCACGTCCAACCACAGGGTCAAGTCCTCCCTTAGCAGCAACGGCTGTTAAGTCAGTGCCGAAATTATCAACAATGGGCGTATCGCTATTGCTTTTAGGCGTTTTGCGTTCAGCCGTTTGTTGCGACGTTTCGTCCCCCTTTGAGAAGTCATCGTTAGGGTAGGGCATATCATCCTCGTTAGGAAAACTGAAATCATCGGAAGGCGATGCTGCTGTCGAATTTGCAGACTGAATTTTTTCATAGCTTACGCCTCTATCTAATAAGAGGGATTTCGCCTCGTTCTGTCTGTCGTGAAGTATAGATAGTAGAATAATTTCGGCACCACTTTTCTTGCCTTGTGCTAATTTGTCTTCAAGCGTTAGCAGATGTAGAATGCGCGTGCTATCTGTGTCGAAAGTAGAAGGCGCAGAACTCATTAATTCATCATCCTTTGCGCCTTCGTTGGTCTTGCTATTTTGTACGTTTATTTGTGATTTTACTTCGTCTATAAGCGAGTCAACTTTTATATTTATCTTATTTAGAAGTTGAACAACATACTCGTTATCAAGAATGCTTAGTAGTAGGCATAGTGGAGTAATACGCAAAAGCACATATTCTTGCGCTATCTCCTTGCTCTTGTTTATTAGCTGAGCAGTGCCAGCTGGTATTTCGTAGTTCATAGTTGTATAAAAATCTTTTTGTTTAGCAATGCATAAAGCTTGCCATTTAGCCGTGTTGGTTACCTTACTATTGTTGTTGGGTTGTTAATAGATAAAACGAATGTTTTATTACAAGCAGCAATTATATCAGCGACAAAGTTAGTACTTCTTTCGTGATAACACAAATAAAGAAGACACTTTTATTATGTGTAAGGAGGCATTATATACGTATATATGCATGGCGATTGTAGTGTCCGTTTGAGTCATTGCGATGTATAATGGGCTGTTATTAATCTTAAAACGTCCATTTGCTATGTAAAAAAATATACGTACTTTTGCAATAAATATCGAAGTCCTACGTTTTATGTGTGGTGAACGATAGATTCAATTGTAGCTATTTACTTGCTACATGCAAGTCTTTTAAAGATAACAATACAAATTATGATATTTAGAAAGTTTCTCATCTTATTGGCTTTATTTACGGCCAGTTTTACTTTTTCGGCTATTGCGCAATCGTCTATGTCGGACGATCAGGTGCTACATTTTATGATGCGTGAGAACGCTCGTGGAACATCACGATCTGAAATCGTTACAAGCCTTATCGAACGCGGAGTTCAGATAGATCAAATTCGCCGTATTCGCGACAAATATGACAAGCAACAGAGTGGAGTTGCTGTTGGAGCAAGGAATATTACAGGCGAGTCAGCTAACGACCGCTTAAGAAAACCAAATGGTGACAAGGCTTCTAAAACAAAGGGTGTAAACCAGCGTAAGAAACAATCTGAGTCGGTCGATGAAAGCACGATGTCTGACAAACAACGTCGTGTATATAATCGTCGTCGTAACGAAGAGTATATGTACGAAATGGATAAGTTTATGCCTGATTCTTTGGATGAATATGACGATTATTATGACGAAGAGAATGAAAAGGGGAAAAAGAAACAAAAGATAGAGGTGTTTGGTCGTAATATCTTCAATAATAAGTCTTTATCATTTGAACCAAACATGAACATTGCAACGCCACAAGACTATCGCTTGGGGGCGGGTGACGCTGTATTCGTAGACGTATGGGGTGCTTCACAAAAGCGCTTTGAAAGTACGGTTTCGCCAGATGGTACAATCAATATAGAATCTTATGGCCCCGTTAACGTTGACGGACTTACTGTGGCGCAAGCTAATCGGCGTTTGCGCTCATTGTTGGGACAACGCTATGGCGGTTCGAATATACGCTTGACAGTTGGACAGACGAAGACAATTACTGTGCATGTAATGGGTGAGGTAAAAGCGCCTGGAACGTATACGTTGTCAGCTTTCTCAACTGTCTTCAATGTACTCTATATGGCAGGCGGTACAAACGATATTGGTACGTTGCGTAATATAAAGGTTTATCGTAAAGGACGTTTGATTTCGACTTGTGATATTTATGATTACATCTTGAATGGCAATATGAAGGGCAATGTGCGGTTAACGTCAGAAGATGTTATTATTGTTGGCCCTTACGAATGCTTGGTGAACATAACGGGTAAGGTAAAGCGTCCGATGTATTACGAAATGAAGGCAAATGAAAGTGTTGGTACTTTAATTAAATACGCTGGCGGCTTTACGGGAGATGCCTATCAAGGTAATATTAACTTAATGCGTAAGGCTGGAAACGAATTGTCTGTCTATTCAATTGATGAGTTTGAACGCAACTCTTTTCAATTAGCTGATGGGGACTCTGTGTCAGTTGACAGTACTTTACAGCGCTATCGCAATATGGTCGAAATCAAAGGTGCAGTCATGCGTCCTGGCAAATACCAAATGGACGGTAGTGTTACAACGCTTCGTCAGTTGATTGAAACGGCAGGTGGGCTTAGGGAAGATGCGTTCACAACACGCGGATTTATACATCGTCGCAAAGAAGACCGCTCACTTGAGGTGATAGACGTTGATGTTAAAGGACTTGTTGACCATACTGTCGCCGATATAGCCTTAAAAAATGAAGACGTGTTCTACGTTCCTTCAAAGGAAGTGATGCAAAAGGAACGTGTATTACATATCTCAGGTGAGGTTAATTATCCTGGTGAATACAATTATGCGGATGGAACAACACTTGAAACACTTATATTACAGGCTGGTGGGCTTAAAGATGCAGCATCATTAGTAAAGGTTGACGTGTCGCGTCGTATGCGTAATCAAGATGCAAGCCAGACCACAAGTCAGGTGGCGCAAGCTTTCAGCTTTTCACTAAAGGAAGGCTTCGTGGTTGACGGAGAACCAGGATTTGTCTTACAACCATTTGATGAAGTATTCGTGCGTCGTTCTCCAGGATATATAGAACAGCAGCACGTGTCGGTTGAGGGCGAAATCGCTTTTAGTGGTGCTTATGTGCTCAAGAGTAAGGGTATGCGCCTTAGTGATTTGGTAAAAGATGCAGGTGGCTTAACCAAAGAGGCTTATGCATTGGGCGCACACTTAGAGCGTACCATGACGCCTATAGAAAAGCTAAAGCAACAAACGTTAATAAAGATGGCAACCGATGTTGACTCTATTGACATGAAGAAATTGGAACTCGGTGATACGCAATATGTTGGTATAAACTTAGAGCAAGCTTTGGCTCACCCTGGTTCTAATCAATGGGATATTGTATTGCGAGACGGCGACCGCTTGGTAATACCACAATACAATAACACGGTTTCAATTAACGGACAGGTGATGTATCCTAATACAGTCGCCTATAAAGAAGGTGCTAAGCCCAGTTACTACATTAACCAAGCAGGTGGATTTGGTAATCGCGCACGTAAAGGACGTGCATTTGCTGTTAATATGAATGGAACCGTTACGCGCATACGTTCTGCAAAGCATATTACGCCGGGTTGCACAATCTTAGTTCCAGCAAAACCGAAGCGTAAACGTATGTCGTTTAGCGAAATTCTGTCGTTAGGTACGATGACGGCTACTTTGGGTACTGTTATTGCAACCTTAGTGAAATAAAAATACTACATGAACAATGTAAAGTTTTTTATATAGGTCTACAAAGTTTCTTTTGTTGAACAAACAACAAAAGGAACTTTATAGTTCTGTTAGTTCAGGTGGTTGATTAATAAATGATTAATACTATAAAGTGATTATTCGTTATGATGTTTTTTAGAAAAAGGACAAAAGAAGGAAAGCAGGCTCATGACAGCGAAAATGCTATACGTGAAGGTGAAATATCTTCATATGAGGAAGTACAATCAAGCAGACAAAGTGAAAATTCATCGCAGGAACAGGAATCTTTAATAGTAAAACGCGAGATAAGGTTAGATTTAATCTTCAAAATAATACTTTCCAATTGGAAAAAATATATTATACCATTAGCACTTACGGCGATATTATCCGTTTTGTATATAATACAAGTACCACGTTATTATAAAGCATCTGTTATGCTTGCTCCCGAAAGTTCAAATACAAATGCGATGGGAAGTTTGGGGGGACTTGCTGCAATGGCGGGTGTAAATTTAAATTCTAACGCTTCGCAAGATGCAATTATACCTACTTTTTACCCAGATTTGATGAAGAGTACAGATTTTATTGTACCTTTACTAAATGTTAGAGTTGAAACACTTAAGGGAGAGTATAAGGGATCTTTAGGAACCTATTTAACAAAGCATAAGAAATCGTCTGCTTTGAGTATGTTTATGAGGAAAGTTGTAAATGCTATAGCCCCTAATAAACCCGCTGAAATTTCAGTTAATAAAAATGGAAGTTATGCTATTAATCCGTTTAAAATGACAAAGGATGAGGATGCACTATGCTCGTCTTTATCTGGTATGATAAATTGTACGGTTGATAAAAAAACGGATGTTATTAGCATTGAAGTTACGGCTCAAGATGCCTTAGTTGCAGCTCAGTTAGCAGATACTTTATTGTCGAAACTGCAGGGCTTTATTACTGAGTATAGAACAAAAAAGGCAAAAAACGACTTAACGTATTATGCAGGATTGTGCGCAAAAGCAAAATCAGATTATGAAATAAAGCAACATGAATATGCAATTTATGCTGATGCGTACCAAGACGTAACTCTTCAGACCTTTAAGGTGAAAGAAGAACGTCTAGAAAACGAGATGCAAATTGCATACAATAATTATAATCAGCTAAAACAACAGGTACAATTGGCTGAAGCAAAAGTGTTGGAGCGCACTCCAGCTTTTACTACAATTCTAAATGCATCTGTTCCTGTTAAACCAGCAGGCCCCAAACGTGTGATATTTTGTTGTGGTATGATGATACTATGTTTTATCGTAGTTACAGTTTGGATAATTGTTCGTGATCCACAATTAAAATTCTGAGGCAATCTCAATTTTATTGCTAGAAAAATAATGTGTTAGCGTCACACCAAACTTTGGATATGGGTAGACTATTTTGCTACCCATGTTGCTTTTATCCATCATAATAATAAACTCTATGATAGTTGTTGCTGTTCTAATTGTGCTTTTTATTATTGCAAGTGCGTTATCTTTTTTTGATGAGGAAAAAAATCGTACATTGATTGTTACGTACATTGTAATGACCATCATAATGGTTTTAACTGCGGGATTAAAGCCAATTAATATTGATAATGATTCGAATGCGTATGTAAGTTACTTTTACTATGCCAATGATGACACGGTAGAGCTTTCGTTCGTAATGATTTCCTCTATTTTACGTAAGATTGCGGACGAGCCTCAGCTATTATTTATTGTGTATGCATTATTGAGTATACCTTTTAAGGCATATGCGTTGACTAAAATAAGTGATTTATGGTTCTTGGGGTTGGCGGTATGGTTATCACGTTATATGATTTTGCATGATATGACTCAAATTCGTGTAGCAGTATCATCAGCCATCTTTTTGTATTCACTTTTATTTTTAGAAAGTGGAGATAAAAGAAAATACTTGTTGTGTTGTGTCGCAGCAACGTTTTTCCACTATTCAGCTGTCATAATGTTTCCTCTTGTATTTTGTGGAAATAAAGATTTAACCAAGCGCTGGCTGATAGCTCTCTACGCATTGCCGGTCATAGGCTACATGTTCTCTTCTTTGAATATTAATTTTCTAAATCTCATTCCAATTCCTTACGTTCAAGAAAAAGTTGAAATTTACGAGGCAGCCCGTGATGATGGCTTTATGGGAATGGACGAAATAAATTTGTTCAATCCCATGTATCTTTTGCGCCTAGCATTATACTATTTACTATTGTGGAAGTATGAAGTTGTAAAAGAACATTGCGCGATGTTACCTATTTTATTAAAAATTTTTGCTTTCTCGTATGTGGCTTACACGATGTTATCGTTTATACCAGTGTTTGCATATAGAATTAGCGAATTTTATGGTATAACTGAATTAGTGCTTATGCCTCTAGTCATTTATACGGTAAAGCCAGAATGGTTAGCTCGTTGTTTCTTGATAGCTGTTTTTGCTTACATAACTTATTTGGATATTTTCAAGAACGAACTTTTAAGTTTAAAGTTTTAATTAGTAAGTGCTATTATGCAAAATCTCTTTCGTGTAAAAAATGCGCGAAGCAAAAAGGTCATACAAAATATTCTTGCTTCGTTTTTTATAAAAGGTTGGAGTGGGGTTATGCAATTACTGCTTGTCCCTCTAACATTAGCTTGTCTGTCTAACTACGAGTATGGTGTATGGATGACGATAAGCACAATGCTCGTATGGATAGAATCTATGGATATTGGATTGGGCAATGGAATGAGGAATATGCTTGCCACATATCGAGCTGAAGGATACGATGAAAAAGCGAAGCAAGTTGTTAGTACTTGCTTCTATTCCTTAGCTTTATTCATGCTATTTGTAGGTATAATCCTTTATGTAATAGAACATTATATTAACTTTTATGCTTTTTTGAATGTTGACGCAAACGTTGTAAATAACTTGTCGCTTGTAATTCAGCTTTCAACCATAATAGTATGTGCTACATTTGTTTTTAAATTTATTGGTAACGTATATTTAGCATTACAATTACCAGCTATAAACAATCTTCTCTTAGTGTTTGGAAATACACTTTCCTTCGTAGGAATCTTTGTAGCTAAAATGCTGTTTGATGAAGTTTCATTAATAGCTATTGCTATAATTTCTACGTTGGGCCCCTTACTTGTCTTTATCATTTCGTACCCAATCACTTTTATTAAAAAGTACCCTGAATTACGCCCCAGTATAAAATGCTTTAAGCGCGATATGTTAGGGGATATATTTGTATTGGGCTTGAAATTTTTCGTACTTCAAATGGCAAGTTTAGTGCTTTTTTCTACTTCTAATATAATTATATCACGTTATATAGGCCCTTCAAGTGTTGCACCTTATCAAGTGACACAACGCTATTTCAACTTAGTGTTAGTACTATTTACAATAATAGTTGTACCTTTGTGGTCGGCAACGACCGACGCTTATGCACGCAAAGATTACTATTGGATCCAATCATGTGGAAAAAAAGGCTTACAGATAGTTTCTGTGATTCTTGTCGTGCTTATGGTCATGAGTGTGGTAGCTCCTTATGTGTATAGTATATGGACAATGGGCAAGATTTTCGTTCCTAAATCGCTAATTTGGGGCATGGCTTCCTATATGTTAGTTACTGTCTTTAGCTTATTTTATGCGCATCTTCTTTTTGGTATGGGGAAGGTATATGTTCAAATGTGGGTAACATTAGCTGAAGCCATAGTTTTTATCCCTTTGGCAATTTGTGGAGCAAATTTTTGGGGTGTAGAAGGAGTCCTTTATGCCTTGATTTTAGTAAATATGGGTTGTGCAGTAACTAATTTTTATCAGTTCCATTTACTAAGTAAAGGCAAGGCAAGAGGTATTTGGAATAAATAACTTTAATGAATGAAATTATGATACAACGAATATATCCAGTGATGGTTTTATATAAATGTAAACTATCAGAGTCAAGAACCTATCAATCGCTATTAAAAGAAGCAGATAGCCTAAAGCATTTCATGGTGTATGATAATTCTCCAATGAGCTACGAACAAGATGCATCGCAAATGCCTAAAGGGGTGACTTATATACGTGATACCTCAAATAGTGGCTTATCTATTGCTTATAATAAAGGAGCCGCAAAGGCTAAAGAATTAGGTTTTTCTCATATACTTTTGCTTGATCAAGATACCTTGTTCGCAGCAAATACATGGAAGGCCTATAATGATAATCTTGACTTTAATGGAATTGTAGCTCCATTAATGATAACAGATCAAGGAGTCCCTTTTTCTCCAACAGATGTAACGGGGCTAATGTCTAAAGCTGTTAAGGCTGTTCCAGGTGATTATTCTCTTTTTAAATACAATGTTGCTAATAGCGGAATTTGTGTACCCTTGGACATATTTGAGAGAGTGGGAGGATATGATCTTAATGTCTATTTGGACTATTCTGACAATCAATTCCTTAGGAGAGTACGTAAGGTGTTCCCTAATATTCGATTGCTTAACGTTGTTGCACAACAAGATTTCTCAGGAGACTGTCGTGACTATAAAAGATTGTTGCCTCGCTTCCTAAGGTACTTAGATAGTGCAAATAACTTCAAGACTGAGGGTTTAAAGGATACTTTGGGACATTGGATGACAGTCTTTAAACACTCTGTAGCCCTTACACTTCGAACGAGAAATATGATATTTATTCGCAAGTTTACAACACTATTTTTACTAAAGAAAAGCAAATGATATCAGTTTGTATCGCTACATATAATGGGAAAGAGGAATTGCGTAGGCAATTGGATAGCATATACCCTCAGCTATCAGTCGATGACGAGATTGTTATCTCTGATGACAATAGCACTGACGGTACGCGTGAATTGATAAAAACGTATATTGACAACGATGCTTGCTTGCCAAAGGTATATCTTATAGATGGTCCGTCGCTGCATTCCCCCATTCCAAACTTCGAGAATGCCTTAAAAAACGCAAAGGGAGATTATATATTCCTTTCAGACCAAGATGATCAATGGATGCCCAATAAAGTTGAAGTGATGATGAAGGCCCTTCAGCAGTCATCTTGCGTTGTTAGCGATTGCGTTGTAACAGACGGATCATTGAATGTTACAGCACCTTCATTTTACGAACTCAATCGTACTCGTGCTGGTTGGATGTATAATCTTTTTGTTAAGAATGGCTATTTGGGTTGCTGTATGGCCTTCCGCAGGTGTGTACTTGAAAAGTCTCTGCCTTTTCCAAAACATACTCCTATGCACGACATCTGGATTGGCAATATTGCCGCTATGTATTATGATGTGTGCTTTATAAATGATCGCCTTATCAGCTTCTGTCGTCATGACCATAACGCGTCTGACACAGCACGAAAGAGTACATCTTCCTTTCTGCAAAAGATTGGGTATCGATTCATTGTCGTGAAAGATTTGATAATGAAGCGTATGTGTATGTAAGTTCTTATATGACAGTATAAAAGTTCTGTAAGCATTCCATCCAAACCGTATTGTTAGAGTTTCAGAAAGGTGAGAACTTTGCCGCAAAAAATGAAAAATGCTCAACCTAAACGAAACCAACAAATACAATCTTTTTACTCAAGGAGTAGATATGCGTAAAGGCATAGAATGTCTTTGTGAAATAGTTCATACTTATCACCTGAATCCATTAAATGGCGAGGTTTACGTATTTACCAATAAATCTCGCCATTTATTGAAAATGCTCCATTGGGAACGTGAAGGTTAGCACAACGGCTGTCCGAAGAAATAATTACTTTTGCTCATGGTTGTTTTATTTGTTTGGTAGCATCAAAACAACCAAAAAGGGCTGACTCCAGCAAATGGAATCAGCCCTATTTTTTTCGAAAGGCTCGAATTTTTATAGGACACCAATAGATAAATTGCAGGTTTACAAACCTCTACAAAACGTTTCATAATGCCCTGAATAGGCACTTTTAGCTTACGTATATTTTACCCTTGCTATTTTTATGTTTCATGTTTCATTTTTATGTTTCAACTTATTGATTATCAATACTTTTGAAGGCTGAAACATACGACTTCTATGTTTCATTTTTAGTTTCAATGTTTCACTCAAAAAAAACACTATGGGAGCGATTCAAAAACACTGTGGGAGCGATTCAAAAACACAATGGGAGCGTGAAACCTCTCCCATTGTGTTTTTATTTTTTTGTGTAAAGCTTATTCCGTATTCTTATAAAGGAGTTTTCAGTTTGTGAGTTACAAGGTAGAGTAAATAAAACAAGCTTTATAACCTCATAACCTCAAAAATAAAAATTGAAACAGGAGACTGAATACTGAACACTAAAACTGAAACTATGAAACTAAAGATGAAACATAGGAATGCTATGTTTCATAGTTTCAAGTCGTTGATAATCAATGTATTATCACGTAAAAATGAAACATGAAACAAAAAACAGCGGTGGTAAAAAACTGTAAGGGTTTTACCACCGTTGTACCGGTATTGGGGTAATAAAAAGGTCAATGTCTGTGATTGACAGAGACATTGACCTTATGTGTAATAGTGCGGAAAGAACAGGATTCGAACCTGCGAAGCCCTTTAGGGGCTTACACGCTTTCCAGGCGTGCCTCTTCAACCACTCGAGCACCTTTCCTAATATGTCAAGGAGAAATACTTACTTGAGTACTCCTTCTAACTCTTCCACCTCGCGGCGGAACTCTTTGTCTACTCCGATGCGATGTCCCACTTGATTGCACGCATAAAGCACTGTGCTGTGGTCGCGCTTGCCAAACTGACGGCCTATTTGGCTATAGGTAGTTTCAGTATATTTGTGAATTAAGAACATGGCCAACTGGCGAGCTTGCACAATGGCCTTCTTGCGACTTTTTGAAGCCAAATCCTTTGTTTTAACACCATAGCGCTGACATACGGTCGAGGCAATGTCGTCGGCCGAAAGCTCTTTGCGTTCGAGGTTGACTGCACGCGCTACTACGCGTTGGGTGAGCTGAAGGTCAATCTCGCAGTTGTCAACCACCGAATAGGCCATGATAGAGTTGATGATACCCTCTAACTCTCGTACACTGCTCTCTACATTTTGAGCAATGTATTGCACTACTTCCGTGGGGATAACCTCTTGCAAACCGTCGCGGCGAATTTTGGAAATCAAGATGTCGCGGCGTAACTTCGTGTCGGGCTTCTCCATTTCTACCACCATACCCCACTTGAAGCGTGTAAGCATACGTTCTTCGATGCCCTCGAAGAGTACGGGCGGACGGTCGCAAGTGATGATAATCTGTCGATTATTCTGTTGCAAATGGTTGAAAATGTGGAAGAAAGCCATTTGCGTCTTTGAGGTCGTAATCTCTTGAATGTCATCAATGATCAAGACCTCGATAGATTGGTAGAAGTTGATGAAGTCATTCTGTGTGTTGTGAATGACTGAGTCGGTGTATTGTGTCTTAAACACGTGAGCCGAAACAAACAATACGCGTTTATTCGGATTTTTCTCTTTAATGTGTACACCAATGGCGTTGACCAAGTGAGTCTTGCCCACACCGCTGGGGCCGTAAAGGAAGAATGGGTTGAATGCGCTCTTGCCTGGGTCGTCGGCAATGCTGAGACCTACGCTGCGTGAGAGTTTGTTGCTGCTACCCTCTACAAAGTTGTCGAACGTATAGCGACGATTGAGTTGCGACTCCAAGGGGGGTAACTCGTTCTGTTGGGGAGTAACGCGGTAACGATTGATCTCTTTCCCTTTGTCAGCCGTAGGCTGTGTCTTAAACAAAGGTTCGGGTACAGCGTTTGTGATAGGATCCTTCTCAATGATGTACTCCAACTTAATTCCTGCCCCCATGTAGTGGTGGACCACCTGCATGAAGTAGTTGACGTAGTTGGTATCGAACATTTCGGCAAAGGAACGACTGGGCACCTTAATCTTGAGTCCCCCTCCTTCGTAACTAACAAATTGTATAGGCTCAAACCAAGCGACGTAGATGTCGTTTGGTACATTTTGTTTGAAGAAGTCTATGCAATTTTGCCAGTATTGCGGAAGAGGTTGTTCCATTTTAGTTAACTCTTTTGGAGGTGCTTGTTTGTTCGAGTTTGCAAATTTCGATATTTATTTTGGATTAAGAAACTGCTAAACTATTTTTTTAAGTAGGTGTTCAAAATTAGTTGATATGAATTGGTGCAGTATTTCGTTCAGAAACATAGGTTGAAGAGGGAGCGTAGCGGGCTACGTGACCGATGAAGCCTATGTTTCTGGGCGAAAGAATGCGCCAAGGCATATCGACTAATTCTGAACATGATTAATATAAACTAATTTTGAACACCTACTTATAGGGCTTTGTAACATAAAATAGAGGTGAACTGCAGTTCACACTTCCTCCAATAAATGTTTGAGCACGACGGTGGCGGAGATTTCACGATTGGCCGCTTCGGGAATGACGAGCGAACGTGGGGACTCAATCACGTCGTCCGTAACTATCATGTTGCGGCGAACAGGCAGGCAGTGCATGAACTGCGCATTGTTCGTAACGGCCATGTGGGCAGCGTCAATCGTCCACGACATATCCTTAGATAAGATCTTGCCATAGTCAGCAGCGTTGGCCACGCCAGGGCAACTCCAGTTCTTGGCATATACAAAGTCAGCTCCTTCGAGCGCCTTCATTTGGTCATATTCCACTTGTGCATCACCTACAAACAAAGGATCGAGTTCGTAGCCATGAGGGTGAGTGACGACAAAGTCAACGTCGGCAGCACGCATCCATTCTGCAAAGCTGTTGGGCACAGCTTGGGGTAGGGCGCGGGGGTGAGGTGCCCATGTAAGCACAACCTTCGGACGCTTCGTCTCCTTATGTTCCTCAATCGTGATTAAGTCAGCAAAGGCCTGCAAGGGGTGAGCCGTAGCACTCTCCATTGAGAATACGGGGCGGCCACTATACTTAATAAACTGTGACAGAATGTTTTCGGCATAATCCGCCTCGCGGTCGGTTAGTCCAGCAAAGGTGCGCACACCGATGAGGTCGCAGAATGAAGCCATAACGGGAATGGCCTCGAGTAGGTGCTCACTCTTGTCACCGTCCATTACTACACCGCGTTCTGTTTCCAACTTCCACGCACCTTGGTTTACGTCGAGCACCATGACGTCCAACCCTAAGTTGCGTGCCGCCTTTTGCGTAGAAAGGCGCGTGCGCAGAGAGTTGTTAAAGAATATAAGGAGGGCCGTTTTGTGGTGGCCAAGGTGTTCGAATTGATAGCGATTGGCTTTAATCTCAGCAGCCTCGGCTAAAGCTTTGTCAAGTGAACCGAGGTCTGCAACGTGTAAGAATGTCTTCATGTATATATAGTGTATAGTTATTATCAAACATCGCAAAAGTAGCACTATATTTTGTATATAACTTTGCATATTCACTTTTTGTTTGGCAATGGACACAAAAAGTCGTACTTTTGCTTTGTATAAAAGATAAAAACGATGAAGAAAACACTTTTACTCCTTGCCCTTACTACCTTGATAGGTGCAACGGGCTGTGCTAAAAAGACAAATGTGGCACAAACTTCTGCTACTGAGCAGACAGAACAGCAGCCTCAAGTAGCTTATAACGTGAAGACCATTCCGACCTCTGTGGCAGGAAAAGACGTAGTGAGTGCCATTGCGGCCAACTATCCCGGACAAGTCGTGTTGATTGACTTCTGGGCAACTTGGTGCGGTCCTTGCCGCATGGCGATGAAGCAGGTGGACGATATTAAGCCTGAACTCTCAAAGAAAGGGTGCATATTCGTTTACGTGACGGGTGAGACCTCTCCCTATGCTGATTGGCAGAAGATGATAAAGAACATTGCTGGCGACCACTATCGCTTGACGGATAAACAGTGGAGCGAGATGTGTACTTCGCTCAATATTCCAGGCATTCCTGCTTACTTATTGTTAGGCAAGCAAGGTAAGAAGGTGTATGACAATATGAACGAGGGTGGTTATCCTGGTAGCGACATCTTAAAGAATAATATAGAAGTGGCGCTTACGGATAAGTAGTGGTAACTGGATAAGCTGATGAATAGAAAGGTATTTTCGTACGTTTGCTTGTGCTTGTTGGGGGTGTTGTCTTTCAGCTTCCTCTCTTGTAAGGAACTGAAGAAGAACTTTGGACAAGAAGGTGAATGGGCAGCTGAGACCGTTGACGAACTCTACACTTCCGATGCAGAATCAGGTCAAAAGCCTAACAAACAAAAAAGCACTTCAGCAACAAAGGAAATCGAAATCCCCGTTTACGAAAGTAGCCGTGGGGGACAAATTATTCGCCACACAGGTTATATGTTGAGCTACGATGCCGACTACAAAACCCCGCAGTGGGTGGCGTGGACACTGACGGCGCGTCAAGCACAAGGCACAGCGCCTCGTTATGATAAATTTCAGGCCGACCCTAAAGTGCGTGGTGCAAAAGCCTATCCTTCGGATTATACACGTTCGGGGTACGACCGAGGTCACATGGCCCCAGCGGGCGACATGAAGTGGAGCGAAACGGCTATGCAAGAGTCCTTTTATATGACCAATGTGTGTCCGCAAAATCGTAACTTAAATCGTGGCGATTGGAAAGACCTCGAAGAGTTAGAGCGCACTTGGGCCATTCGCTACGGTGCGGTGAGTATTGCGGCAGGGCCTATCTATTATAGTAAGAAGCCAGCGCGCATAGGAGCAAACAAGGTGGCTGTGCCCGATGCTTTCTTTAAAGTGTTGTTGGTCAATTATCCGAAGTCGCCCAAGGCTTACGGCTTTATTTTCAAGAACGAAGCGGGCAATCGTCCGCTCACCTATTATCAACTCACCGTCGATGAGGTGGAGCAACAAACGGGTATGGACTTCTTCTCGTCACTGCCCGATAAAATTGAAAACCGCATCGAAAAGGAATTGCCTGCGGTGAAGTGAGTTGGGGTATAAGGTTATGAGGTTAAAAAGTTTGTTTTATTAGCATAGTGTAACTTTATAACCTCAAAACTCAAAACACAAATAGTATATGATAAAAACATATCTTACGCTTTTGTTATGTTGCGTTTGTGGACTGTCACATGCACAACAAACTCCAATGGATAGCCTTTCGACTGCTGAAATGGAGGCGTACATTCGCAATGCTGTGCTTGAGGTACAAGCAAAGAAGAAATACGTAAAGGTAGAAAAGAAATATCGCTACCGCGTGACGTTGACCGATAAGAAGAATTGTGGGTATAGCGTGAAACACCCCGAAAAATTCTTGTCAGCCAAAGCCTTAGCGCGCCGCAATCGCTATGGACTGAAGGTGGATGGGTATGATTTGCCTGTATCGGCGGTTTATACGCGCCAACTCTGTGCGTTGGGACTCCGGCTGCACAATATGAGTAAGTGGAACAATACGGTGGTGGTCGAGACGGCTGATACAATGCTCATGGCGCGCGTGCGTCAATTACCCTTTGTCAAAGCGACGCGCTGTGTGTGGGAAGGCCCAGATAGTGTACTCGTGCCTGAACCCTCCAATCGTGCTGATGAGGTGACGAACCGTCGTGATACGACACTCCATAACTATTATGGCTATGGTCAAAATCAGGTAGAGATGTTGGCCGTTGATCGCCTTCACCAAGCTGGTTTCCGTGGCAAGGGCGTTACGATAGGTGTGATTGACGGTGGCTATTACAATGCCGACTTAATGAAAGGTATTGATCAGTCACATATTTTGGGTACTCGCAATTTTGTGCGCCCTTCGAAGAGCGTGTATGAAGAGTTAGATCATGGTATGATGGTGTTCTCGTGTATGGCGGCTAACGAACCGCATTACTTAGTGGGCACTGCGCCTGAGGCAGACTATTATTTACTGCAGAGTGAAGACGGTGAGTCTGAGCAATTGGTAGAAGAGGACAATTGGTGCGCTGCGCTCGAATATGCGGATAGCATAGGGTGTGACATAGTGACAAGTTCGTTGGGCTATTACCACTTTGACCACGAATACATGAATCATCACTATTATGAACAGGACGGCCACACGGCACTGAATAGTCGTAGTGCTTCTCTTGCAGCCAGTCGTGGTCTGTTGGTACTGAATAGTGCGGGCAATAGTGGTCGGGATGCTTGGAAGAAAATCGGTTTCCCTGCTGATGCTTGCGACATGATAGCCGTAGGTGCGGTAGATAGTGTGGGACTGAACACAACGTTCTCGTCAATTGGCAATGCTGCCGATGGCCGTATCAAACCCGATGTCATGGCACAAGGCGAAAATTCAATGGTGTATGATGACGATGGTACGGTAGTAGGCGTGAATGGCACGTCTTTCTCTTGTCCGACGATGTGTGGCGCGGTGGCTTGCTTGGTACAAGCATTCCCCACGAAGCGTCTGACTGAGATTATTCGTGCTTTGCAGCAATCTGCTAACAATGCACAACATCCTGATAATATATTTGGCTATGGCATTCCGAACGTGATGAAGGCCAAAGCTTTATTAGATAAAAAATAAAATCATGGCAAACGGTTATCCTGAGAATAAAGGGCACAAGGGGATAGTTTACCCCCCTCGTCCCTTTGCTTCGGTTTTATTTCAAGGTTTTCTGGTCAGTGATCTCAGCGGGCTTCTTTCCATGCCTTCAGCTGATCCAGCAGGTCGCCGTAGGTATCAGCGTTGTCGGTCAGGACCTTTTCGGTCGCAGCTGCAAACGGAGCCAGTTCCGGGCTGTTGATCTTCATGCCCTTCTCTTCCAGAGCGGAGACCAGGTCGTTGGTCTGCTGCTCATTCAGCTCACGGTCGTAATCGGCAGATGCCTTTGCAGCGTCGGAAACGATCTGCTGCTGGTCAGCGCTCAGCTTGTTCCAGCTGCTCTCGGCAATGGTAAAGCACATGCCGGAGTAGATGTGGTTGGTGATGCTCAGGTACTCCTGAACTTCGTAGAGGTTATTGTTGTAGATAACGGGGATGGGGTTCTCCTGTGCATCGTAGGTCTTCTGCTGCAGAGCCTGATACAGCTCAGAGAAGCTCAGCGGCTGGGGGTTGGCACCCAGAGCGGTCATGGTAGCCATGATGACAGGGTTCTCGGGGGTGCGGATCAGCAGACCGTTCATGTCGGCAGGGCTGTTGATGGGGCCCTTGGAGTTGGTCACGCAGCGGAAGCCGTTGCAGTAGTGGGCCAGCACACGCATATTCTGGCTCAGCAGGCCTTCCTCAGCGGCAGCCTCGATGTCGCTGTCCATGAATGCCCATGCATCATCGAAGGTCTCGAACTGGAACGGCAGTGCGGAAATGCCCATCTTTGCATCGTAGGTGGCGAAGTTGGAGGCATCGGTGATGATGATATCCACCGTGCCGGAATCCAGAGCGATGGAGTTGATCAGGTCGGCATCGCCGCCCAGCTGGCCGGAGGGGTACAGCTGAACTTCCACAGCGCCGCCGGTCTTTTCGGCAACTTCTTCTGCAAACTGCTTTGCGCCCTTTGCACGGGGGTCTTCTTCGTTGGTGGAGAAGCCCAACTTCAGGGTGACAGCCGAGCCGGAAGCGGCAGCGGAAGAACCGGTGGAAGCTGCAGTAGAGGCAGTGGAAGCAGCAGTGCTGGTGCCGGAGCCGCCGCAGGCAGCCAGACCCAGAGCAGCAGCGGAAATGCCAGCCACCTTCAGGAAGTCACGACGGGAAATCATCTTTTTCATAAGAATTCTCCTTCAAAAAAATATCTTCTCCTGAGCCGGTCTCGTGCTCCGGCTCTTGTTCCTTTTTTAAATGGTGCCTTTCTTTTCCAGCGCCTTTTTCAGCTCGGCTGCACCAAAGCGGGGGCTGCTGAGGACCACCTTGCCAAACTTATCGGCGATATACTGTTCGCAGTAGGCCATGCTGCCCTGTGCAAACACGATCACATCCACCTTGTCGGCAATGGTTCCGGCCATCTCGGTCATGCGGGCCTTGAACTGGTCCTGATCCAGACCGAATGCACCGTCCACCAGACAGTCCACCAGCTCCACGTGCCTGTTGCACTCGCGGGCCATGCGCAGGATGGTGCCCTTGGTGGGTTCCAGAGTGGTGGGCAGGGTGGCCATCACGCCGATGCGCTGGCCCTTGCGGACGGCCTCGCGGCACATCTCCTCGTCCACGCGGACGATGGGCACACCAATGTACTTTGCCACATCCTGTACACTGTCGGCAACTTCGCCCACGCTGCTGCACAGGTTCAGCATGGCATCCACGCCTTCCTCAGCGGCCTTCATGTACATGCCGATCAGGCGTGCTGCCGGTGCAGTGGTCACATAGCCTGCCGCGCGGACATCTGCCAGAATGCTGGGGTCCTGCAGGCTGTACAGTTCCACATCATCGCCCAGCTGCTTTTTGACCTCCTGCTCCACCAGTTCGATCAGTTCCGGGGTGGTGCTGGTATAGATCAGACCTACCTTCATAACGGAAAAGCCTCCTTTTGTTTTTCGCGTTCTCGTGCCGGACAAGCCCGCAGCAAAGGTTCTTTGCTACATCCTACCTTTAGTTCAATCTCAACAGCTTGTCCGTCTTTACATCCTACCATTAGATTACTCTTCGGCCCGCAAAAAGTAAATTGGCGAATAGCCGATATTTCGGGCCGGTTTTGGTCGTTCTGCACAAATGTGGGATGCAAGTGGTGAAAAATCCACTTCTTTCTTGACATCATCCCATCTTGCGCCGTATAATACCCTTAAAGAAAAAAACAGGGAAGGAGCCACCGGAACATGAATCCGTTTCAAAGTGATAACATCTGGAAAAAGAAGGCCCGGCAGGGCAAGGCGCAGCAGCATCCTCTTACGCCGCAGCAGGAGTGGCAAAAGCAGGTGAACAGCAGCAGCCTGTGGCTGGGCGGCGGCGTGGTGCTGCTGGCACTGTATCTGGCCGCTGTCCGCGCCGGCACCGTGGCGCTGGACGCAAGCGCCGTCGTGCTGATCGTGGTGGT
>ENA-UEYI01000407-UEYI01000407.1-human-gut-metagenome-genome-assembly--contig:-NODE-407-length-44072-cov-94.157336_pt1 | contig 44072 bp, 68 predicted proteins | sample MGYA00242900_ERZ507916 | MGnify/ENA primary metagenome ERZ507916 (study PRJEB26167, sample SAMN06115521) | human gut metagenome | host: Homo sapiens | place: China:Chongqing | collected 2015-09-02...
TTCTAAGTCTTTATAAGATTTCAGTTCCTCTAACCATTTCGCAAGCTGTTCGTGTTCTTCTGCACATTTCATACAATTAGCCTTCATATAATTTTCTACAGAATCATTTGAGTCAAATTTTTCTGCGTCATTATAATTCATATCTGCTACTTCTTTTGCGTGTTTAATAGCTTCATCAAGTGTTAATCTCTCCATCTACTTCACCTCTTTTAACTTCTCCACCGCCAGATTCGATGCATCTACAAACATCTGCAATCCGCTCAATAAACTCTCTTACTGTCATTTCTTTTGTCCCGAGGAGTTCTGATGCCTCATAGAAAGCAAAGTCTGATCTGACACTTGCCGCATAAGTTATATCATATTCATAAAATTTTAAAATGTCTGGAAAATATTGTGTTTGTAATGGTTCACAATGGCCTTTTTTATACCAATGAAACCCCTGCTTCTCAGCTTCTTTAAGAAGCATTTCATTTTCTTCTTTTGTTCTAACCAGAACACATGTATTCGTTAAGTCAATCATGCTTTCACCTCTCCTTTCTGCTTGTTTTTGTCGCTTGTTTATTTTTATCGCTTATTTTCCGCGTCTTGACCACATCTTTCATTATCACGTGTGCTTGTTTCCAATTTTTCTGGCAATTCTTTCAGTGGACACCATTCGGGTCTTCCTGCCAGTTTTTTGAATCCTTCATGGCTTACTTTAGAAATAGTTCTTATTGAATCATTTCTTGTTGCAAGGCATAAATTAAAATTGAAATCCGCCATATGAAATGGGCAAGCTTTGACCCCGTTTCTTGTATCTCTTAACAATACACAATATGGATATAATGCCATGACCTCATAAACGTGTTCTGTGGCATCCTCGCCACACTGGTCGATGTATTTGAAGCACTTTCCCGGTCTGAGGAAGTACCTTGCACATACATACGCTTTTGTTCCAAATCTTACGCTTGCGCTACTCATTCAACTCCACCGCCTTTCACGATTTCAATTGCTTTATCAATTGTATTTGCAATATTTTTGTAAGCACAATCTTTGTCTGCATCGCCTGTATTTGCAATTGTTAGGAAGTATCTCATTTTTAATTCTTCTAATTGCTCAATAACCTTGTCCACATCAAAAACTGTCGACTGTCCATCAATTACTGCACCTATTGCAAAATCCATATCCGAATTTCCAAGAGAGTCAATTATTTTGTCTGCATCAATTAAACGCATTCCCATCATCCTTTCTCATCAAAATCCAAGTTAACTCTAATCAAATCTGTGTTTATTGCAGATAGAGATTTTACTTTCAAATCATAAAATGGTTTTAGCAGCTTCGAACCGGCATTGAATGTATCGTAACCCTTCTGGTTTCTTCCTGGGTGACATATCTGGATTTTTATGCCGCTTTCGGGATTGCTGCCAATTGCTGCCAATAAATCAATCAGTCTCATATTCTTCACACTCCTCCGCGTATTCATAACTGTCCATATCATCACATCTGCACTGACAAGAATCCTGCTTGGTACAGCAGATGCAGCACTGTGTTTCACTGTCCGGACATTCTAATTTACAATATCCCATTTTCTTCCTTTCTCATAATTTCTTTTATGCATTCTTCACAATAAAGACCATCTTGTCCTTCTATCTTATATAAGAAACACATCCAGTTCCTATTCCAAATACCTTTATCGCTGCATCCCTTACAACTACCTTGTCCGTTTCCCTCACATTGTATTATTTTTAACATTTATTCGGCCTCCTTATATGGTTCTGTGCAAGTGTCATTCCATCGCTCATACTTCCACCTCCGAATCTTCTGGCATCTGAAAGATAGCAAATCCATCTGTTTTTTCTTTAAATTCGTGAAGATAACTTACACTGAAATTCAACATGATTTGATATTCACTATAAGCTTCCTGAATCATATCCAGTACTTTCATGGCTTTTGCTTTATTCGAATATTCTCCTAGCGGATAACTGCATCCGGTTATATATGATGTTATAATTGTTTTTATAGGTCCTTCCGCAATTTCAGCGCCTGCCATAGAATTGAAATTAATCAATACTTCTCTATCCTGACTTCTGATTAACATTTTGTGTCCTCCTTGTAATCCTCGATTGCAGCTATTCTGTTCTCGTACATAGCGATTGCTTTTTTGAGTCTGCTGATTTCAACGTTATATCTTTCTAAAAATTTATCTTTTACAAGCTGATAATTCGGTACTGTCAGCACAACGTACGGCGTTGAATGACCAGAAATTGTTCCGATATCTTCCTTTTTCACATACCCAATGTAGATTCCGTCTGGAAATCGAGTTACTGCTTTGTAGGTTTTGGGCTTCTCAATCACCTCGCACTCCTCAACTCTAATCTTGAAAACATAGTCTCCTAATGTTTGGGTTTCTGGATTGCATTCTCTGTTGCTGTCCAAAATGTAGAAATATAATTTCATTTTGCGTCCTCCTGATTCTTAAATTCCATCTTCAAGTCATAAACAAACTGGCAAAGTTTCTCTGCGATTTCATCCGCATTCTCTACATTTGCAAGCTGTCTGACATACTGCTTACCACACACAACACAAGTTAATTTTCTGATTGTTTCCCAAACCTGCCATGCGATAATGGTAGAATCAAAAGCATCCGTCATCAGAGAATCTCTTCCGTTTCCGTTGTCGTCTCTGAACCACTTTTTTCTTGGTGCTTTTAATGTGGTTGCGACATCTTCTCTCGTAAGACAACCTTTGTATTTTTCATCCATACGTTTTTCCAGTTCGTCCAGAAGCTCCTTCTTTTCCTGCTCTGTCATTCTTATCCCCACCCCTATTTAATACTGTCCAGAAATTTCTTAACCGCTTTATTTCCGCATTCACGGCTCGCCTGAGCAACAATCCTGTCAACAATCCGTTCTTTATCCTGATAGATAATCTCTCTGACGCATTCCTTAACAACTGAATCGGTTCTTCTTCTATCTGCCGAATACTCAGATTTATAGTCTCTAGCAACCATTTTGAGAATTTCGTTTTTTAATTCTTCGTCAGAAATTTCGACTGTTATTTTCACTTTTATATCCTCACTTTCCCCATGTAAGCAACTGGCACGCTATCAATTTAGATTTACGTTCATTTTTCTTGCTATAGTTTCTATAACTGTCACTGTTACGCAATTTCCTGCCTGCTTGTATAACTGACTGTCGGAATTTACGAACTGTGCTTTTTCGAAATAATCATCAGACCAACCTTGCAGTCTAAAGCATTCACGCGGTGTCAGCTTTCGTATTGCTATATAACACTAATATTTTTCATACCAGACTGCATACACAATTAACTCATCAGAAACTTTCACAAATATCCCTTGATTGCAACTTGTGTCTAGTGTATTTGTAATCTCTTTCCCAACTCTTCCTCTTCTGGTCTTACTACCCGGAACTGATAAATTCACAGCATCAACACCAACTCTGCACTCTGCATATCCTTGTTTTGTTGCTTCTTTAACCTTGATTGCAACTCCATGCCGATCCTGTCCTGTTAGCGTGAACATCGGCTCTCCTTCTTCTTTGAACCTTCTTCCGTTCTGACGTTTCTCTGCTCTGTCTGGTGTCAGAACCGGAAGTGCTATCTTCGGATTATTGTTATGTCCTGCCGAATGGCATTTTGTGATTCCATCAATTCCAAGCACTTTCCCATCTTGTGCAAATACCTGCGTATTTCTTTTATATCCGTTCCTGTGTCCAATTATTTGAATACTATTTTCTCTGTCTGCTCTTTCGACAGGAAATATTTTTGCGGTACTTCTGCTTCTAAGATGTCCGATAATAAAACATCTTTCCCGGTTTTGCGGTACTCCGAAATCTTTTGAGTTGAGCACCTGCCATTCTGCATCATACCCTCCCTGCTCCATTTCAATGAGCAATCTGGCGAAATCCCATCCTCCATTAACACTAAGCAGATTTTTAACGTTCTCAATGAAAAGGTAAGTGGGCTTATCTTCTTCTTTGAGTTGTCCGACAAGGTGCATAACTCTAAAAAACAGGCTTGAACGGTTTCCTTGAAATCCGGCTTGCTTTCCTGCAACGGATATGTCCTGACAAGGGAATCCGAAGCACCAGCAGTCGGCTTTTGGAATGTCTCCGGCATACACTCTTCTAATGTCATTTGCGTACCATTCTCCATTTCTGTATTCCTCCTTTAATATTTCTTTCTGTCTTTTCTTGATAGGAATATCTTCCAATGCCTTTCGCCGCTCGTCTGTCAGCAAGTGCATTGAGATGTAACTCGCAGTAGCAAATTTATCAAATTCGCAAAAACCAACGCATTCATGCCCCGCCAATTCCATTCCCCTACGAAATCCTCCGATTCCTGCGAAAAAATCTATAAATTTCATTTTAAACTCCCATCTTCTTAACCAGATTCTTATTCATCTCGTCAAATCTTACATCTGTGTTCTCTTCGATGTCCTGTATCATGCTCAGAACGCTCATTTCGCCCCTGTTTGCCATTTCAACATACCCATTGGCAGTTCTTACCACATCAAGTAAACGCTTCGTAGAAAAGCCATATAAACGCCTCAGAGCCATCATCGTTGTAACAGTGTTGATCGTATTGCTCCAATCTTCACCAACAGTAAAACCATCTTCATAGGCTTTCTTTTCCATTTCCTTAAGCTCTTTCTGGCAGTTCTGGATAGACTGCGCGAACATATGAGTCTGCTGATTCGTGTATGGAATGAATGCTTTCTTTTTCTGCTTGATTTTTAACTTTCCCATCCAACAACCCTCCTTATTTTGCCTGCCAGAGCATCAAATTCCATCAGCATCCTCATATCGTTTTTATTTGATTTGCAGATTGTGTCCCGTCCATCATACACAATCGCGTATCTTTCATCGAGCAGACAGGCTGAATAAACTGCCCTTGATACCTGGCTTCTTGTTTTTCCTGTCAGCTCTAAAATCTGATCAATGGTCATTTCCCCAACATATTTCGTTCCGTCATATACGTCATAAAGTTTCATTTTATCACCTTGCTTATCTTTCTTATTCCGTACCCAACTGGAGTATATGCTCTGTCGATACTAGGGTGATTTGTTCTGAGCAGGTCATCATCAATCAACTGATTGATATGTTTCCAGACCGTAGCTCTCCCGACATCTACCTTTTCAGAAATCTCTGTAATTGACGGCGCATATCCAACCAATTTGATATAACTGACGATATACATATAGATTTCTTTTCTAAGAGCCTGTCCCTGTTCGTATTTATTCTTAGTGTTGTACATTCTTTCTCACTTCCCTCTGCTTAGAATCTAATAATTTATTAAAAGCAACTAGACAATTCTTAATAAACTGTTTATCATTATCATCAGGGCACATTTCCGCATACTCTCCAAGTTCTATCAGACGATCAGTGGCCTGCTTAGAATATTCGTCTGTAAGTTCGGCTGAATAGAAATCTTTTATAGCTTTCCAAAATTCAGTCATAAACCTTTGAATATACGGAATATCCTTTGCTTCTACTTTTATTTTTATCATCTCCTTTGGATATTGTATACAATGTACTGTATACGCTCTATTTAATTTTATTTTATAAATATAATATATTTATATTATTTTAATATAAGTAACCCACAGTAACCGAGATGTAACCGTACTAATTCGTGTAAACCATTGATTTTACAGGTAGGTAACCGAGTAACCGAGTAACCCTGACTTTCTCATATAGGGAAACTTTTATACTCAATATGTGCATATAAATACTCAAATATATATATACAGAATCAAAGGTTACCTAGGTTACCCGGTTACCTTTTGAACGAATTGTTCGTTAATCAAACACAATATCGTCTGTAATCTCAAAATCATCATTACAATTCACAAAACCTTTTGGAATTTCATCTACAATTTTCAAGAACACACATTTTGTAACAATTCCGTCCAGTTTCTTCGCCTTGGTCGGATAACCTCTGCTGTCGGTTTCTGCAAGCCCCTTCTTAACAGCCCATGATAAAAATGCTTTTCTGGAGAATCTTCCGATTTTACATAAATCATCAAACGCTGCGCTATAGATTATTGCCGTTGACGTTTTTTCTACCGGGTCATTGTCAATAATTCCCCACCTTTCTGTTTTTATATCTGGGTTATCATCGAATTTAATTCCGTTCATGGCAATCTTATCAAGTACGAACCAGTAAGCGCGCTCATTTTCAGATACCATTTCTTTCTCTGTCAGAAGATTCTTAGCCGTCTCAATGTCAATGTACTGGCCATCATGGAACAGCTGATCTGTTGCGATTTTATCTGCTGCCAGGATAATGCTCATTGATATGCTTTGCTTCTGCATCTTATCATCGTCCTGTATAAGCCCTTGATAGTGCTTTTGAAGGGATTTTATATCATCAACGGACATTTCCTTAACTGCATTCACAAAATCAATTCCTGCGTACCCGTAGTTCTTTTTAAGTGTATCTGCGGTAAGCTGCGGATCATCGAATATCTTTTCAGAACACTCAACCTCAATAATTCGGTTAATCGCTCCGCCCTGGCTGACATACCCGGCCAGTGGACGTTCACCGTTGGTAAGGATACAATTCTGCCAGCGATTCTCCCGGTTAACACCCAGCTCCTTGTTGGAACGGCTCTTTCCTTTTCCAGAACACAGGTCGTACACAATTCCCTCGAAATTATCCCGGATTTTAGCCGACACCTTTGAAGTATCGTCCAGAATCAGTGGTAAGTTGTTGAGCATATCGGATTTTGCTTCCAGGGCCACATCTGTTGTCTTGAAGTCTCCTATATATCGTGATTCGCCTGGATTCGCCCAGACAGAAGCTCCCAACATAAGCGTCACAGTCTTACCACCCTCAGTTTCTCCCCATAAGTCCACAAAGAACGGAAGGGCACCGACCAGTTTAATTAGAATGCTTGCAAAACTTGCAGCCAACATGATTTTAGGCTCTATTCTTCCAGTGGCACGAACCTTTTTTACATGTTCATACCACTCTACTCTGCTGCCACCTACACTGATACTTTCGTATAACTGCCGAAATCTCATATCGCCATCAAATACGATATCCTTGTCATAGGGTAAGAAATAATCTCGAATCCACCCGATTTTACTTGATGAATATTGAATATTGATATAATCATCATTGGCATTTTCTACGTCTGACAGATACCGGACAAGGAACTTCGCATTCTCAGAAGTCACTGAAATGCCAAGTGCAGACAAGCCCACAATTTTACTGGCTGATGCAACCATAGTTTTTGGCACAATAACCTCGGACCATTTATTATTCCTCTTATAGATTAACTTTATCTGTTCTTCCCCGGTCTCCAGATTCTTCATTCGTTCGATTGGAAGAATAGGGTGATAGCAAGCTATAATATCCGGCGATCCTGGATTTGTGTTTGATATTCTGATTCCGTCATCATCTGCTATCCAGTTAAGACATTTCATTCTGTCGTATTCGCAATCAGAGAAGTTCGTCCACTGATCCAGCATAGATAACGTCCTATTGCTTTTCTCTTGCTCGATTATCTGTTTCTGAACCTTGGTGTAAGCTTTTAGTAAATCTTCAAATTTCTTTTTAACTCCAAGTGCTTTTGCCCTGTCCAGAAGCGTCAATGTCAAACGTGCCTTGTAAATTTCATCTTCTTGCTTGAATATCTCATTAAACACTTCTTCTTCCAGAATTGATTCCGATGTGAGTTTATTAATCTGTTCCATTTTCTTTAATCACCTTCTTCCAATCCTGTTATGAATCCATGCTTATATAATGCAAGCTGTAATTTGTTCCATGCTTCGCACCAGCCATCTGATAATGGCCTTACTCTGTCAAGAATAGACCTGTAAAAGTCAATATCGGACAAACATTCCTGCAATTCTTCATTCTTCTTCCGTTCTGCTTTCTCTCTCATTTCTTTTTGCTTCTGAGCGTGATATATTGCCATTCTGGACGAAAAATCAGGTTTATGGTATGTTCCACCAAGAATCTGAAAGGCTGTCTTAAAATCGCAATTATCCATATTCTGAACGAAAGTAAAAATATCTCCTGACGCGCCACATCCGAAGCAATAGTAGCTGTCTTTGTAAATTTTCAATGAGGCAGTACGGTCATCGGGGTGAAATGGGCAACTGATAAAGCCAGCTCTGTTCGGAATCATTCCGTATCTGGCAAGAATATCTCTCATACTGTTCTGTTGCTTAATTGTTTCTTTGTCCATCCGACAGAATCTCCATTATTCGTTTTCCAGTATTTTTCTTGTCACAAAATAGGAACTCAACGCCATATTTTCTCTGCATTGTGCATAGAATTTTGTACAGCGTATCGCCGTGCATAACTTTCTGTTCTTGTTCGATCCAAACACCATTTTTCTTAACCCGCTTCTTCGCCCTGGGATTCTCCCACCAGAGAACATCGTCCAGCTTTTCGATTCCTTTCCCGTGTTCGCATAAGAAGACAAGTTTTATCCCTGCTTCATTTGCCCGGATAATTTCAGATCGGAATCTTTCATGCTGCTGACATACATTTCCGCATAACTCTGCAAGGTTCTGTTTTCTATCAACTACCAAACGCGGGTTATCATAATTCATGTAATCACCTACATACAGCTTTGACACGAACCATTTTTCCCCTGCCTCGTCAAATGCCTTTTTAATGCCATCAATAACTTTCTGATGTTCTCTGCTATCAATTTGTATCAATTAAATGGCATCTCCTCGTCGATACCATCAGGAATGCTCATAAAGCCGTCCGGGTCGGCTTCTGGATTCGGTGTAGGTGAGGCTGTCTGCGTCTGTGAAGAACCTTTACTTTCGCCGAATTCGATTTCCTCGACAACAATATCTGTTGTATATATCTTCACGCCGTCTTTATTCGTATAGGATCCTGTCTGGATTCTTCCAGATAAATCTGCTTTCATACCTTTTCTGAAATATTTTTCGATAAATTCCGCAGACTTTCCAAATGCAACACAATTAAGAAAGTCCGCTTTCTGATCAGAACCCTCTTTTACAAATCTTCTATTGACTGCAATGGAAAATCTTGCGATTGATGTTCCATCATTTGTATATCTGACTTCTGGATCTCTTGTAAATCGTCCTGCAAGAATAACTTTATTCATTTTTTATTCCTTTCCACTATGCTGTTTATCGTACTCAATCAACATTTTGAGACATTTTTGCCCTTTTTCTTTTGTGAGTCCTTTCACATCGTCTACCTTGAAACGAGTTTTAATCTGTTCAAACAAGTTAGAACTCGGATATTTGTCAATGATGTTCTGGATGCTCATTACATTTTCTGAAGTAATCATCTCAACAGGTTCTTTTGATTCTGGCTTTTTAGCTGCTGTTTTCCCACTGCTACCTGTATTAGTAGAATCACTGTCTTTGTTGTCATCAATGCAGAACAAACCATTCAGTGCATACTTTCTGGCATAAGATGAAGCTGCACCTGTCACCTGGGAAGAATCCATGCCTTTTTTTGACTCTTCTTCCCTTGCATAAGCAACTGTTACGATTTCAGAAGAAGAATCCTCTGCATCTTTTAAATGTGTCTCTGCTCTTACATAGACTCTGTCTCCGACCACTTCCATTTGATCAGTGATACATAATACTGTCTTTGTTTCTGCCAGAAGCGGCTTTACTGCTTCAAGAATGTCCTCACAACTTCTGTATTTGTACTTCCCGAAGGAATTATACTGTCCTTTAGGGGCTTTTAGCTTTGACTGAATAATCCCTAATTTCTCATATATATTCATTACTATTCCTCCTTGTCATAAACCACATGCTTACTGCTCTCAATAATCAGCAAACTCGCAATATCTTTCATTGATAAGGTTGATTCGTTATAGATTTCAACCAGTGCGTTGTATGCACCTGCTGATACTTTCACAACTGGGTTATCCTTATCGGTTACAGGCTGTTTCTTCCTTGCCGGAATACGGATTTCAAATTCGCTCATTAGCGTCCCCTCTCTTTGACCAGTTTTGAAACGACATATATTAAATCACTTATCAGTTCATTTTTATCCTCGTCGTTCATAGATTCCGTAACTTCTTTAATACCGTTACGATCTCGAATAAATACCTTAGATTCATAATCTTCACATGCCACCATAAATCTGCTTGCTTCAAGAGTTATCATAAACTTCCCTCCTTATACGATTTCTGAGCCGTTAAAAGCCCATTTAGAGCCTGTACATAGCTCGCCAATGTTCTTGCCTTATACTGCTCTTCAATTGGATTATCAGGCACTGTAGCAAGTTGTATGTCGATTAATCTCAATACTTCCTGAATGCGTTCGTCCATACTTACACCGCCTTGAAAAAGCAATACAGGTTATCTGATGCATCTCCGAACTTCTCTCCGTCAATATCTTCGGCTTTGTGGTATTCCACATGGTCCAGAGACATATCGCAGTTTTCATAATCCAATATGTGATCCCCTCTGGACTGAAGCTCTCTGAGAAGTTCATTGATACATCCTGCTATCTCCAGACTGGGAAGAAGTTTCATAATTGCTATCTGTTTACTCATTTGGACACTTCCCATCTATCAGAAGTTCCAGCAAGAATGATTTGATTTTATTAAGCTTTTCACGGCTTTCTTTCTCGTAAAATGGATTAAAAGATACGTTTTGGTACAAATCCCATTTAAATTTGTCTTTGGGAAGGCAAACATCTTCCTTCCTTTTGAGCCCAAATACGCTCATACCATAAATTGAATAGTTGAATGTGGCACTTGCTGTCGGAACTTCATTAGCAACTCTTTTACAGAGTTCGTAAATTTCGTCAATTTCTTTCTCGAACATTTCTTTATCCTCCTTATTTCCTACTGCCAGTCTGCTTTCATCTGGCGCACCGCCCATGCTGCCGAGATGCCAAAAAAGATGTTCAGCCAGATAGGCACATCGACATATTTCCCGGCAAGCATACAAACAGCAATCAGCGCATACTCTTTCATCTCATTTCTCCCATAATCCATGCAAGGTTGCTTGCTACCAGTGCGGCAGTTGTGACCAACCATGCAATAAACCATCTTCTTGCTTTTTTTCTACTTTCTTCGACAATTTCTGTCGCAAGAATGAACTCAAGTTCGTCCCATGTCGGAACATTTTCACATTTATTTGTGCTATTTCTGCTCATATCGTGCTAATTTCTCCTTTTTGGTATTTACAATTAGCAGATACGAAGTTATAATTAACCTGTACCTACTAAGTGTGGTTTAGTTGGTGCAACGCTCCGGGGCGGAGATGTGGCTCCCTCCGGGGCACTATCACTTTAATGCTTCTTTTCCTCTCCAGACATATCCTGTTTCTTCCCAGAGCTTTCTTGGAGAGATAACAAATTCTATTCTGCCAGAACCTTTTCTGTCGTGAATCACTTTATTCCCACGATACGCCGTGCCGATAGGCAGCCATCCATAAATAATCCCCGCTCTGACAGATGGTATAGGAATGCCTGTCATTTTACTCACATCTGATACTGTCAGTCGTTCATTTGAGAACTCTGGCATCTGTGGGATACCTGATATGATTCTTGCCACTTCTGCGGCAAACTGATGAACCTGTGCATTCTGTTCTACGTAATTGTCAACTGCACTCATATAAACCTCTTTTCTAACTGATGCTCATTTGAGCGTTACAGTCACGTATCATCATTACTGTATTAGTGCATGGATGCCAATTTCTGACATATTCCATAGATTCTTCAAATCTCAGCTTAGGGATGTTATTACGGGCATTTACTGCGAAGTAAGTCTTTATATCCCTGTTGCATTCAGCAAATACTTTCTTGCCAATTTCCTTGTAAGCATTTGACTCTTTCCCACCAAGGTGAGCAATTACGACACTTGACACTAAGTCTCTAATAGATTCCTGCTGTGCGTAGTCAATAGTCATGGTATTTTCAAGTCTGTTAAGCCGCTCTTCGTGATCTAAGAATCCTGTCGCAATAACCTGTATCTGTTCAACTGTCGTCAGTGGCTTCTGATATGAGCCTGTCTTTCTGATTGTCGGAAGAACTTCATCCATAACCCATGATTCGAATTTCTCTGCCGATGGAAGTTTCGACTTCATAATTAAGCGGTACAAATCTCCCTCATTTATGTATGACATTGACTGAATGCCACTAGATGTAGGGGTGTCGCGTTTCACGACTCCCTTGCAATGCCTTGATACGGCATCTCTGGGATTGTTATATCCAAGAGATTTGGCAACATCAGTGCCAACAAAGTACGGTTTACCGTCAATTTCTGCTGTTCGGATGTCCCCGAACTCTTCTGAATTAAAAATCTGTAATTCGTTCATGCTTCTCCTTTCTAATTTGAATTAGCTACTTCTTTCTTGGAACTATGAATTTTCTCATTATCCATAACTCCGTTCATGTACCCGAGAAGATAATTCTTTTTATCATCCGGTAGTTTATCGAGACGGGTTGTCACATCTCTGATAAGATTTTTCTTTTCTTCTGACATGCGCTCACTCCTTTCTTGTGATATACTCCCTGTATATGGGAGGTGATTGAATGATAACTGGGAAGCAATATCGGCTAATGAAGTCCGTTCTTAAAAATAACGGAACCACTGCACAAGATACCGAGAATCACGAAATGTATAGATACTTAGCATCTAAAGGATTCTTGCACAAGCAACCCGTGCGTGGGTATGAGGGCTATGTGGTCACTCAAGACGGCGAAGTTGAAATGAAAATATACAGAGAAGATACTTACCGTTTTAAAGTGACTACCGCAATCTCATTCATTGCTCTTATTACAAGTATCGTTTCTACAATTTTGAAATTCTGTATCAAGTAGATCATCTGCAAGATGTCCAAGTGGTATTTTCTCACCGGGTTCTAAGTGAATAGGATTTGGAAATTCTAATCCATTTATTTCCCCGGTAAGAACCGCCACTTTTAACTGATTTACCTGTTTCTGTAAATCTCTTACATAATCAAATAGATACTGAATATCTGTTTTGTTCAACTGTTTTCACCTCCATCTGCCCTGCCTCGTCAGCACCGGTGGGGCGGTTCCGGTGGACGGCCATTTCTGACCGTTTCGGCTATTTATCAATACGTTTTGTTTTTATATTTCCTGTGCTATCTATGTATTCAACAATTGGGTTTGCTTTTTTAAAGTATTCATTCCATATTTCAATCATCTTATTAACCATCTCTGCCGATAATTTCATTTGCTGTGGCGTAAGTTGATCATATTTTCTATAACGTACAATATCGTTTTTACCCCTTATCATCGGCACGCCGGAACCATAATAAGTTTCATCCATAAAATAAATAGGGGTTGGTCTATGTAATAATTTAGCGAGTTTTTCAAACGTTCTCCATTCTTCACTTTTTCCTGTGCTTACATATTCAAAAATACCGTCTTCTATTTTTGACACTTTATTGTCAAGCACAGAAATCATATAGATTGGTGGTTTTACGCCTACATCAGATAAGCTTTTAGGGCATTCATTCTTTTCGTATCGAGCTACTTTTTTCTGAAGTTCTTTTATTTTAGAAACTGCCTGGTTGTACTCTTCAGTTGTCATATCTCTTTTCCTCTCTTTCTTTGTGTTGTTTTGCTTTATGAACGTATAATATCACGTTCTTAATGCATTGTCAACGTATTTTTGAAAATTTTTACGTTGACAACGTAATTAAATATTGATATAATTATTATCAGAAAGGAGGTGAAACAGATGACTGAGCGGTTAAAAGAACTGCGAAAATATCTGGGGCTTTCAAGAGAAGGATTCGCTGAAAAACTAGGGCTGAAAAGCCGTGGTAAAATTGAGAATTTGGAACTTGGAAGAACAACTCCAGATGAAACATTTTTAAAACTTATATGCAACACTTTCAAAGTCAACTACGACTGGCTCGTAAACGGAACCGGGGAAATGTTCCAGGATGACGATAGCGATGCGCAGGCTATCGTAGATTCGGTTATGACAGGAGATAACGACTTTGCAAAGAAAATCCTCGTGAAGTTCTCAAAACTAAGTGAGGAAAGATGGAAACAGCTTCAGGAGATTCTTGAAGAACTGGAAAACAACTAAGAAAAAGAGCCGGGGAATCAATCCTCGGCTCGTTCTTTTTTACTTTTCCTTCAAATAGAGATATTCTAATAATTTATATACACGCTTCAATGTACTTTCTGATTTGACCTTTTCTAAAAGTGACAATATCTTTTCTTTATAATCCATAAATAACCCTCCCTGTCGCAACTACCGCCTACACTACAGTATATGTTCGGCTGTGGGAAATAGAACCGAACATTCGTTCGTTTTTGCTATTATACCACCTATTCCGACTCTTGGCAACTGCCAATGATATATGCGAACTTTCGTTATTTCATACATGAACTTTACAATCTCAAAGAAAAATACACTTTCGCAGAATAAAAATGCGAGATCACAAACTTTTCCACCGCCACCGTCTGTATGCGGATACTTCTGGACAGAATGCTCCTGATGTACCGTATACGAATGAACTATCTGCATATCTTTCTGATTATTATTGGAAATTATCTTTTGCGGGGTACGTACAAGACTAAATACCTTATAGATCAGCAAGAGAAGTACAAAGCACTTAAAACATTTCTTTTTCATCTAAATCACTCTATTTCATTCTAAATCTTTACAATATGCTCTTAAAATGATAAAATAAAAATACCACATATAACCGTACTTTACATAACATTGCAAAAACAGCGGTACAAAATACATAATCCGCATGAAAAGTGCGAAGCGTGGCGAATAAAGCTATTAGGAGGAGCAATTCTATGAGTAAGAAAAAAGGTGGAAAACTCAAATGGGTAGTTTTAGCAGTTGTTGCCATTGGCGTTATCGGTGCCGTTGGTGGAAATTCGGATTCAAACACCACGTCTTCTTCCAGCACATCTGCAAAGACGGAATCTGCAAAAGAAACTGATACACCTACACCAATTGAATACACAGCCGTATCAGTCAATGATATGATGTCTCAGCTTGATGATAACGCACTTGGAGCATCTGATAAATACAAAGGGCAATACTTAGAAATCACTGGTAGACTGGGGAACATTGATTCATCTGGAAAATATATCTCCCTCTATCCTGACGATGAATATGCGATAATCGGCGTTCAGTGCCAGATTAAAAATGATGAGCAGCGTTCGAAAGTCGCATCAATGGCAAAAGGTGATACAGTCACACTAAAGGGAAAATGCACAACTGTCGGAGAAGTTCTCGGATATTCAGTCGATATCGAAGAAATAGAATAAAAATAAAAACCACCCCGGCATTGGCGTACCGAGGTGGCGTTTATACATCTCCGAAGAAATGTAATATTCTGGCAAAACATATTGTATCATCTTCGGAGCAGTCGAACAAGACAGAAAATTTGTTCGGCTGTTATTTTTATACTCAAAACAACCGTTTAAAGAAAAGAGGAATAAAAATGGCGAAGAAAAGAAAGAAATATCCAAAACTGCCGAATAACTTTGGCTCTATCCGGTATCTTGGCAAGAACCGGAGAAACTGCTTTGCAGTGCATCCACCGGCTACACTGGACGCGACAGGGAAAGCAGTTCGACCGCCCGCGATCTGTTACGTAGACGACTGGATAAAAGGTTTCACTGTTCTGACAGCATACAAAGCCGGCACGTATCAACCCGGCATGGAACGGACTCTTGAGGTATCCCCTACAACCGACATAGATGCTCTTATAAGCCGCTTGATTGCTGACTACAATACAATCAAGGGCGTCGAGGATAAACACCCGGAAATCAAGAAATTGACGTTCTCAGAGGTATATGAGAAGTTTTACACATGGAAGTTTCCAGAGGGTTCAAAACTTTCTTATAGCTCAAAGATAGCTTACCAGACCGCTTACTCAAACTGCACGGCTCTGTATAATCGTGTATTCGAGGATTTAAAAGCGCCTGATCTGCAAAAGGTAATTGATGACTGCCCGTTAAAACGTCAGAGCCTCATGGCGATTCTTACTCTATTCAAGCAGATGTATAAATATGCTGTTTACTCAGAAATCGTAACGGAAAACAAGGCTTTGTATGTAAAAGTCAACGTGGATGACGACACTGAACATGGAACACCGTTTTCTGACAATGAGTTAAAAATTCTCTGGAAGAATTCTGCTGATCCGGAAGTGCAGCTTATATTAATCATGTGTTATTCTGGCTGGAGAATCGGCGAAGTACTTAAGTTGACGACTAACTTGGAAGAGAGATACTTTCAGGGCGGGATCAAGACTAAGGCAGGAAAGGACCGCGTAGTACCAATTCATTCGGCGGTATACGAATTTGCTAAGCAAAAGGTTCTTACTCAAGATGGGAAGCTCTGTGTATATACTCAGCAGCACCACCGCAACGCTCTGTTCTATCCTACGCTTGAACGTCTTGGAATTGTTGGCGATCCGAAACACACGCCACACGACTGCCGCCATACTTTTTCCATGTTATGTGAAAAATACGGCGTCCGGGAGAACGACCGGAAACGAATGCTGGGTCACTCTTTTGGTGGAGATGTTACAAACGCGGTATATGGACACAGGACACTAGAAGAGCTCCGAACAGAGATTGAAAAGATAAAAGTCCCATTTGTGACTAACTGTGACTAACGGAATCTTATTTTATCAATTTTATTCATCACAATTCAGAACATAAAAACGCGTGAAACCCTTGTAAAATCAACATTCTCAGCGATTTTGCAAGGAATTCACTCATTTCATTTTCATTATTCTAATTGTATTCAATCAGGATATTAATTAGAACTATGCAAATGTCAAAAAGTCCTTTAAATACAGTACTTTAGAGGATATTTAATTAGGAAATGTTTTTTCTTATTTGTGACCAACGTGTGTCCAACGAACTAATAGGATTTACAAAACGAAATGATACAATATGTTATAAGAAACATGATTCCCGGGGTGCTATCCCCGGGAGTTTTTATTTATGAATTTTTGTAATTCTGGTGAATGTTCCTTTTGGAATAAATTCAAAAACGAACCCGTCGTCATTCGGATAAGGGATGCGAATGAAGTACCATTTCAGCCCGGAATCGTCTGTTTCTGTGTACTTCATCACCTCTACAACTGCGCCTTTTTTCAGCTTTGGAAACAGTTTAGATGGGCTATTTTTGCTTGATTTTGTATAACATTTTGTGTCTTTTTTAATCTGTGCAATGTAGGCTCTGGTGTTCTGTTTTTTGACAACTGCATTGTCTGCTGCGCTGCTTTCGGAATATCGCAAAACGCAATCCCACGGGTAATTTCTGTAGCTTCTAATCAGGAACTCTTTTCCTGTCTGGTCTCCCGGCTGTCCGCCATGAGCAGTACCTTTTTCGTTGATACTGGCTTCTACTTCTTTTCCATTTCCACAGTACATTGCGACATGGTGTGTCTCATTAAGTAGCACATCTCCTCTTAAAAGTCCAGAACCAGTTGAACGATTAACTTTGCTGGTCACGTCTTTAAACCCGCATGAAAGAAATACAGCTTTCATATCACCAGTATAGGTGGCTCCTTTTGTTTTGACCGGAACTCCGGCGTTCTGCCACGCCTGAATCACCGCTGAAGAACAGTCAAAATCTCCTTTTTCTCCCCAGCGATAATCCTGATCGTACCCATGAGAGCTGTCCTGTGCCCATGATTCCATTTGTTTTGTTGCTTTTTCTGTCTTGCTCATATTATCTTGCTCCTCCTCTGGGAAATATTTTTTTAACGCGTTATAAACAAATCTCTGCCGGCTCTTATATGTTCCCACTTGGTTCTCTGTATCGGTCTGACAGGCTGCATAGAGATTATCGAGCGTATATGGTTTCTGAGTCTTTGCCAGAATCCTCGTTACTGCTCCCTGTCCACCTTGGTGTCTAAAGTTCACGCACATGGCTTGCCCTCTAGCGTCCGTAACACCCATTTTAAGGGCTTCATCTGCATAGGCAGCTAATTGTTCATCCATAAGGATATCTTGGCATTTAACGCCGATTCTGGACGATATAAGCTGAACGATTAAATTTGCGAACTGACTGTTTCTGGAAATGTTAAAACAAGACCAGTCCGCCTCCTGCACCTGCTCCCAAAACCCGATATTATCCAATCTGTCCCATTGTGCCGTATCTGCATCATGAATCCGTTTCAAAAGTGTTTGCGCTTCGGTTGCGTACCACTGTCCTGCACCGATTGTAATTGCGTGTTCTTCAGAAGAATTAGTGTAGGCTTCTGTGAAGTCCGAATAATCCTGCTGTCCATAAACCTGTCCGCCGGTTTCGACCGCATAAATAATCTTTCTCAGGACGTTCTTTTGTTCAGTTGTCATGTTGTCCGCTCCTTTCGCAAAGATTCTTACCTAATTCTGATTATAGCATTTAGCGTTAAGATATCTCTGCACCAATTTAAAAATCCGACAGGTGATTGCCTGCCGGATAATGCTAAATAACATATTTGTGATGATTGTATCTGACCGACTCTTGATTAACCTTTGCATAAATCATAGTTGTATGGAGATTTAAGATCGCTGCGTTTCGCTTCGCTACACTTAGCTGATAAGGAAGCAAGGGCGCACCCCGTTAGAATCAGAAGCACCGGCGTTGCCCACATTACCATTGCTGCTCACACCGCAGAAATCCGCAGAGGAGCGAACCGCCCTGAGCCAATACCATGATCTGCAAGATGATATAAGAGAGTGATTATGTTTGAATGCTGCCAACTGAGACTTATTTACACCAGTATCAAAACCATTTTGAGAAGCCTGTGACCAAGCTCTTGTTCCATAAACCATCTCTTCATTCATAAGGTCAATCTGTCTTGAATACCAAGCCCAGTTGCTAGGAGTACCATTAGAGACAGTATTAACTAATATATTTCTATAAGTGACAATATGTGCTTCACCAAAATCTGCCTTAATCTTTGCAAGTGCCTGATCGAGTCCAGACTTATACATCTTGGAACCCACATAACCACCCTCTGTGGTATTTGTATCATTCATCACATGCCTGTACATCGGTGCATCAGGAACTACTAAGATGTGATGAGTATCTAAAGATGTGTCACCAGTTTTGTATAAATAATCGAAATTCATAAATCTATATGTAGTTCCATTGATTACAAGGTAGTCACCACAATATAAATCCTTAAATGTGCCATTCTTAATATTGGCAGACATTTCCGCAGTAAACTGTGTACCTAAGTTTTTATCGCGATAAATAGCATTGTGAGCTGCGGCGTTATTTGCGCCAATAATAATATTTAATTCATTAATCGCACCCAGAATCGTTTTGTCGTTCGTCTGAAGCTTCTTAAATACTTTGTCGGCGATTTTATTAAGGACAAAGTCTGACAGCTTGCTCAGCACACTCTTTTTCATTCCTGTACCGTCATTGATCAGAAATGCATCAGTATCAGCTAATGTACCTCTGTCGGTGTAATTGATACCTTCGATTTTTGCAACTGCATTTCCGACTGCTTTTGCATCCGCAGCTTCACCAGATACCGTGAGTCCTTCATCCGTTCCGGATAAATAACTTCCTGCCGGCTGATAAGCTTTATCGGCATCCGTCTTTGTTACATAATCTTTTCCTTCAAGATATTTATTTACTGCATTTTCTATCTCTTCTGGAGTCAGTCCACTAATACCTTTCTGACATAAATCGTATAAATATTTCTCTACCCGTGTAATTGGATCCGGGACATTTCCGGTATAACTCCCAGTTAATTTAGCAAGATATTTCTCTTTTCTTGTTATCGGATTATCTACCATAGTTACTCCTTTCTGAATGAACTTTACATTCTGAGACTGTCTATTTTAATTATATCACGTAGACGATTTATAGTTCTGTACCAATCAACTAATATTACGGTAAGGACTGAGATTTTGATGGTTTTTGGGCGAATAAGGGCTTATTTGGATTTTTATGGAAAATGCGCTCTTATTTGCGGTTTTGGGGCTCTTATTTGGCGAAATTAATATTGAAATAAGCAAAAATTCCTTATTTTGCATCCTAAAGGAACCTATTCTTCAAGCATATATTTAAGAACATCTTCTGCCGATTTGAATGCACCGCTTCCTGATGTGTATATTGTTGCAGGAAAGTTGGAAGTCGAAGGACCAGGTCCATAATTCAAAGGTCGTGGTAAAACCGAAAATGTTCCATCACTATTTGAGGTACCAACTCCAAATATATTTCCGTTCCCTTTCACGCTATTGTGGCTCATTTCCCAACTAATGGTTTCGTCAAGAAGTTCTCCTTTCATGTTTCTCATTCTTAACGTGTACAATACATTTTTCTGGTTAATATACTGTAATATAGTGCTAGGGACTCTTTTCGCTTTAAACATAATACATGCTGATTCATAATATGAACGGCCAGATTCTTGTTTGACATATATTCCAGCTTTTTCAATATCTGTGAAATATATTTTTCCATCTTCGGTCTGATTACGAACAGAAATTTCACATTCACAAGGATATTGAGTGCCGTCATAGTCGACGTGTGTCCACACTGTTCTTACAGCACAAATTTCTTTCATTGGAGGTATTCCAGATTTTTCCCACAGTAAAATATCGCCACCATAAATCTTCGTTACGTCCTTGCCTTTGACAGGAAACCCAGTGATTTCCTGTCTGTTCAAAAATGCCTTATATATCATCCTATCATTTCTCCTCGAATGTGAAATACAATGTATCTGCCCGGTCAGTTCCTGCGGCTACAAGAGCGTCATAATCAGCTTTTTTTATTCGCTTTACGCACCTTAATTGTGCCTTTTTCAATTGCTCAGAAGTGCTACCAGAGCCACCAGAACCGTCCGTAAAATCATCGATCGTTGCTGGTGAAAATTCAGAATCCGAACCATCCGTAAATTTCGCATAACTGATTGTCGGCATTTCAGATCGTGTAAGGTTAACCGTTCCAGATATTTCGGGAGTGTATTTCCCCAACTGCTGGCTGTTACTATTGAACGGTGCATTATTAGCAGAATAGGTGTCAATCATGTCTGTAGCGCCGATTTTGAGCGTCCTGCTCATGATGTATGAATGAACGTACCATTGCAGTTCTGTAGGCTCCTGATCGTCGTGCTGAATCTGCTTTTTGTAATAAAATTCAACTGCCTGCCCGACCATGTTCAGTGGGTTGCCCTGAACCTCGGCGGTATATCCCTGCGCACGATAATATTTCCGCAAATCTTGATTTACGAATACACCATAGCAAATTTTCATAATCGGTTCAACCCTTGAAATACCGCCGTATTCGTCGGCATCCCAAACGTAATTCAGCCAATCTTCATTCCCGACAAAGAAACTATTTCTGTTGTAATAAACATTGTTATCATATGCTTCCTGAGCTGTGTAATCACCTTGTGTAAAACCAAAGGCTCTATTCGGGTCAGGGTCACAAAATATAACATTTGGAAACCAAATTCTGCCCTCTTTTGCGGTAAAACTTTTGAATGTATCGAGATGAACTTCCTCGTTGTTGTAGTATTTATAAATGTTCTGATTACCGGTGGTCTGCCCGTATCTATAACTGTTCTGCCGGAGCTTCAAATACTCAAACTTTCCGTCCCTATTCATCCATCCAAAGCGGTCATTTTGCAAGCATAAATCTTTCAAAATATTGACTACATTCATCTCGTTTGAGTTATTCGTATCAGGGACATAGGCATCGTCCCAATGCAGTTTTGTACTGACTTGTTCAAGCCCTAAAAACTCAAATAATTTATCCCTGAATTGCTTTTGAGTCAGCTTTTTCTTTTTATCAGTCGTCTGGTTTTTATACCACCGTGCAATGTCAGTATTTCGTAATTTATACAGATAATCATATGCGATAAAATTACGTGTCAGGGAATTTGCTTTCCGCTCTGCGCTGTCGATTTCGCCTGTAAAGATTTTAATTTTTGTTCCTTTTCTTTCAATGTAAACTTCGATTTTTCCATGCGGATAAAACTCTTCCGAGGTACCGTTAAACTGGTCGTGGTGAGCCTGAAACGTTATCTGATTGCAGACACAACCGCCGAATATGAAATACTGTTCAGAGCAAATAGACTCCTGCAAAGTAAGCGTATTCTGGTCGATGTTTTCATTTGTAAGGTCAGCAAATTCGCCGTTAATCCAGTGTACTGCAACATTGATTGGTTCAGTTTTTTCTTCTTCAACTTCGCCAGAACCACCACTTGAACTATCATCAAATGGGTTTTTTCCGTCGTTCGTGACTTTAATTTGAAAACTGTCGGAACCAACAAATTTGGAAGTTCCGTTGACTGTGGCATTATAAGAAACTGTGATGGTCTTAGAACCTGCGGTGGAACTATCGAAGCCAGAAATATCATAATCTGTAATTTCTTTCTCGGTTCCATCCTGTCTTACTTCTGCTACAGTCAGCCCGGACGGGTCGAATGTTTCTCCGATTTTATAGTAAACCTTGGACGGAAAACTCATGATTCTTATTCCTGAAAGGTCATATACGGTCACTTTAAAAGTAGTGGTATGCGTTTTATAAGTTACTGTGATTGTCTTTTCACCAACAGATGAACTGTCAAAGCCAGATAATTCAAATCCGCTTGTCTTTGTTTCTGATGTGCCATCAGTATATTTAACAAGGATTGACAATCCAGTTGTGTCGAATACATCTCCTTTCGGATATTCGGTTTTTACAGGCATAGTTTTTACTTCGATTCCAGAAATGTCTACCACGAGAATACTGAAATCCACGGTCTTTCCATCGAATGTAACCGTTACAGTTTTATTTCCGTACGTGGACATATCCGGGCTTGATAAGGTATATCCTGTTGCCTGTGTGGACGTGTTGTCGGCGTAATACGCAGTAATCACAAGACCTGTAGCGTCAAATGGTTCACCTACGAAATATCTAGTTTTGGTAGGCATATGGGAGACTTCAATTCGAGTTGCCAGAATTAACCATGTAATTGCGCCTGTGGCTCCCCATGGAGAGCCAGAAATTTCATTGGTTTTCTTGTTTAATGTGATATTTGTTGTTACAGATGTTTTGAAAGCGTTTTCGCCAATGCTTGCCACACTTGCAGGAATAGATACGTTTGCAAGTTGAGTATCCTTGAAACATTCTTCTGGAATAGCTGTAATGCCATTTTCAATAGTTGCGGATTTTAATGCTGAACATTTTGAAAAAACAGAAGTCCTTGAAAAAGCCACATCCTTTTTCAAAGTAAGGTTTTCTAAACTGTTTGTATAAAATATTTGGTCAATGTCTCCGCCTCGAATGGTTAAATTTTTGCAATCTGGAACTCTTATATTAGAGTCGAATGCTATGTTTTTTCTTCCGATTTCTATATAATCAAGAGTTATGTCAGAAAAAGCATAATCCAAAGCCCACAATGACTCCGGAAACACAATATTCTTTAATGAATTACATCCTTCAAAAGAACCTTCTCCAATCTCTTCCAGACCTTCATGGAAAATTATTTCCGTTAAATTCGGGCAAGACTTGAAAGCGTCGCTGTATATAGTGCTCACTGACGCTGGAATCTCAAGCCTTGTTCCTAAAAATATAGGAAAACTATCTGTATCAATATATGTGATTGTATTTGGGAAATTAATATCTGTTAATGACTTAAAATCACCGCTAAACGAGCCTACTACTTCTGTGATGCCGTCTTCAAAAAATAAAGTTGTACATCTTATGTATAAATTGTTTGGGATATTTATGTTTTCTAAATTATCCGACAAACTATCGGTAAGTTTTCCAGTTCCAGATATGGTTAAAGTATTTGTACTAGGGTCAAAATTAGCGGTTACATCCTCGTAATTTGGCGAACCAATATGAAGCAAAAGTGAACTGTACACAGAAACATTCACTACGCCTATTACATTAAAATATTTGACGCTAATAGGAATTGTTCCGGATTCTGAAAGAACTTTATTTTCAACGACATAACCACTTTCTATTCTTTCTGAACCGTCCGAGTATTCAACAGTTATACCCGTAACTTTTACCTCTGTAGTATCACCTACGAAATAAATTCCAGAAGTACTCTCTATGTTTGAGATTCTTTCTGGTTGCATAATAGTAACTTCAAATGTACAAGTGAAACTGCCATAATGAACTGTAATTTCACATTGCTTTGGAGAACTACTGTCAAAACCAGAATATGTACAATCTTTTGTGACATCTATAGTATTTCCGTCACTTGCCGTTGCGGTCACCACAATGCCTGTAGAATCAAATTCTTTCCCTATGTGATAATTTACCTTGCTTGGCATAGTGGTTACTGATATGGCGGCAATAGAAGCTTCTGAGACGGAAATCTCAAATCTTGTAGTCTTACCAGACGCAGTAACGGTTATAACTTTTGCTCCTGCGGAACTGCTGTCGAATCCTGACAACTCATAATCAGTGGTGATTTCGGTTGTGTCGTCATTGTATGTTAGAGTCACCACGAGACCCGTGGTGTCAAATAATTCGCCCTGATAGTATCTGGTCTTCTCTGGCATTTTTGATATGGTGACTTGGACAACATATTTGTCAACAAATTTCTCATAGCTAACTGCCTGTGATACACCTGCATTCTTTACCAGAATCGAAACCGGAACCGTAGAAGATACGGAAAGAGTTAGGTTTGTTGTGGTTTTACCGTCAGTAATTGACGATGTACCGGTGTATGAACTGCTTGTAGGTCTCTGGACAACATTGATAAATAATGTCTGCCCCTCTATCAAGAATACTTCGTATTTCAGCGCATATGATGAAGATGTGCTTGAATAATATACATATCCCTCAACCCTGATTTTAAGGAATCTTTTTCCCGACGTAAGTGTCCCTTCCTGCCGGTAAATATAATAAACCGCGCCATCCCTGCGCCAGATTTTGAGTTGTTCGGCGTTTTGCCCGAATCCGATAAAATTGTTACCAGAAACATATATAGTACTGGCAGTCTTTCCTGCATAGGTAAACCAGTCAACGCCCGTGACACTAACTACATCATCGTCGTGCTTCTTGTTGTTAACAATAGCAGTCATGCCGGTTGTCGTATTCAATAAGCTATCAAAAGATACTGTATCTGCCATAATCATCCTCCCGTTATAAAATAAAAGAGCACATGAGCTGTGACACCCATGCACTCTGGTTGTTAGTATTCAATCAGTGCGATTCGGATGCTTGAATAAAACACCATCCCTCTTTTTTTATCAATTTCATTGATTGTAAAGTCAATATCTGGGACATATACTTTTGCATTCGTATATGTATTTGTTTCGTCGTTCCAGTAGGTGATATTTGCTTTGCGCTCTTGTTTATTGATAATTGAGGAATTCATTACATTTTGAATTCTTGTTTTTTCTTCCAGAGTCAAATCGTCAACTGTTTCAAATTCTATCTTTGTACGATAATGCGGGAGTGTGTCCCTGTGCAAATATCCTTTCATATCTGTCCACGAATCATTTTCAAGTCTTTGATTCGGTGTGCTTTTCCATGTTGCTCTTTTGATAAATTCATGTGGAAATTCTTGAGTCCCGAATTTTAATAGCCATCCCTGAAAATTCCCTGAACTAAATTCGCTCATGTGCTCACCTACCCTTCAAAGATTCCGAAGCCTGTCCGGTTCCTGTATTGTCCGTTCTGATCGCGAAGCCAGCGGATAAATTCATTTCCGTCAATATTCAGTACAATGTACTGAGGAGAACTTCCACCATTATTTCCGGATTCCCTCAGAGCTTCCATCATTGCCTGCTTCATAGTCGAAAGAGGAGATACAACCTCTGTCTCACGCTTGTTATCACCGAGGATTGCTGCAAACTCTCCGGCGTTTCGCGGCACAACTGTACCTTTTGCCAAATATGGAATCTGTGGCGCTGTCATTGTTGGAATGCTGAATCCCCAAGTGTTTCCGCCTATTCCAGGAACCCATCCAGGAACTTTGATTTTCATCTTATTAAGAACTCCAATTGCGGCATTGACACCAGCAATAATTCCTCTGATCATTCCGTTTATCAATCCGATTACGCCATTAATGGGAACTTTTGCGATTCCCACAAGTGCTTCAAATACATTCTTGAATATATTTTTTACATTGTTCCATGCTTCTCTCCATCCATTCACGAAATCTGTTTTTACCCAGTTTATAAGAGATTTGAATTTAGATACGATAAAAACTACTTTCTCTTTTATAGAATCCGACAATATAATTACTATATTTGACACCTTTTCTGTTAACGAGTTCCATTTATTTACAAACCCTTCTGCAAACGCTCGCGTTTTTTTGCTTATCCAGTCAATTATATTCCCAAAAAATTCTTTTATAGAATCCCAATTTTTCACAAGCAAAACACCCGCTGCTATTACCGCACCGATTGCAGCAATAATCAGTCCGCCCGGTCCGATCGCTGTTGCTATTGCAGATATTCCGCCAAGTATGCCACCGGAACCCGTCATGAGGGCAATTAAGCCTTTCAACGCAAGTCCAATATTGCCGATATTACTGATAAGTGTAGTAATCAATGGGATAATCTTTGCTGTTGCAAACATTCCTATCAGCGCGGCCCCAAACGCTTCGACTAAAGTCTGATGTTCTCCGAGGAAGTTTAAAAAACCTGATACAATATTGATAAGAGTCGGAACGCCTACTTCAATCAGCCATTTCAGTGACGGAAGAATGATGTTTGTATATATCCACTCAAGGACGTTTCCAAGTGCTTCGATAATCGGAGCAAAGGATTTTGTAAGATTCTTGATAGACTCCAATAACGGGTAAAAATCAAGTTTTCCAGCCCAGTCCGCTGTTGCTTTTGTTATCTTTTCAATAAACTCAAGAACTTTTTGAAAAGCATTTGCTAAATTTTGAATAATTTGCGTACCAACATTATTTTTATTCCACGCTTTAGATAATTGACTTGCAATGTTTCCGATTATCTTAAAAATGTTCTGAAAAATCCGAAGCATGGTAGATAACATTTCCGTACCTGCTCCATTTGTCCAGACTTCCATAATACTTTTTCCGACACTCTTTGCAAGTTCAGCAAGACTGGAAAACATATGTCTTGCAGTATCAATAGTATTCTTGCCCTCTCTGCTCCAAGCTTCCTGAAAAGGCTTCCAGATTTGCTTAAGTATATCGGATAATTTCTTTGCAGATTTGCTGAGTTTGTCAATCTGGCTTTCTCCTTTTGCCAATCCTCCGTAATCTACCTGTCCAACATTTCCGAGGCTAATATTGTCTGCCTTTACGGTAGGCGTTTTTGTCGCACCAGATATCGCATCCGCCGCTTCTTTTCCGATAACCTTTAATTCGTCAAACGGAGCAATATTCTTTTTTAGAGCCTTAGTCTGCTTATTTAACGCGCTTGTGCTGTCCTTCGTGGAATCTGTTACATTCTGTGTGGCATCAGCCAGACTATCAGCTCCATCCGCAGCACTGCCATAAGCATCTTCTGTGGCTGACAGATCAGTTCCAGCAAGTCCCGTTCCACTGGCTCCTGTCTGGCCGGATGATTTGTTCCCGGTTATCAGTTCCGTGAATGACTTAAAAGCATTTGCTACTGTTGCTAGTTTTGCCAGCAATGTGTTAATCACCTTGATAACCGGCGTGAAGATATTAATCAATCCCTGTCCGATCGTTGCCTTAAGAGACTGGATCTGCAACTGCATTACCCTAACCTGGTTCGCCCAGGAACCGGATGTTCGTGCAAAATCTCCAGAAGCTGCTGAAAGCTGTTCTGTTACGAATTTAAGACGTAATGCAACCTTTTCCTGTTCGGTCATTTTTGACGTTGTTTTTCCGTACCCATTTGCAAGTGCATACTGGTCAAGAGCTGTCTGTGTCATTACAACGCCAAGGTCTTTTAAGGTCTCTGTTTCGCCTGTAAATACAGATTTTAGCTTTGTATAAGCCAGATCCTGACTGATGTTATAAAATGATGCCACATCACCAGTTAGCTGTGTCAGAGCTGTTGACATATCGTAAGCTTGTGCTTCAGAGAAACCGAACGACTTAGACATTGCTCCGAACGTACCGACATACCTTTTTGCCATTGTCTCTGACAGTCCGGCTGAGGTCATGGCGTTTTTGGCGAATTCATTGACCTTGTCGGACATGGTGGTAAATGTAACATCCACGACGTTCTGAACTTCTGCCAGATCAGAGCCAAGTTCTACACATTCCTTTCCAAATTGTGCAAGCTTACCAACCGCAAATACGCCACCGATTATCAATCCGACTTTTTTAACGGCACTTCCAAGGCCGTTAAATGACTGTTTAATTTTAGATACTCCATTTTGCACACCATCTGTGTCCATTCGAGTATCAATAATGACTGAGCCATCAGCAGCCATGTGTCCACCTCCTAACTATTTGAGGTTAAGCATCTCGTTAAGCTTATCTTTATAAGCCTGTTCCTCTTCAGAGAGACGCGTTTTTATATCAATAAGATTCTTGTTATCATGGTAGAATTTCTTTTCCCATTTATCTAATCTTTCGCCAAAAGCTTTTTTTGATCGAATCCCGATAACTGTATTAAGCAAGCATTCTCCTGTTTCCATAAAATATGAAAAAAATGTCCACCAATGCATATAAGGTACCGCTCTAACTTCGCTATGAATTACCTTGTTTACCGCCGGAATAATCATTTCCCCGTCTTGTTCCCAGTCAATTAAACGGGGCTTAGGCTTGTTCGGATTCTCGTCTTTTTGCCCGCAGTCGATAAATTCACAAGCTTTTTTACAAGCTTCTTCCAAATGTTCTGGTGGAATATCCTGCCAATTCTCATAGAGAATTTTCAGCATCACTTCCACTTTCCCATATTCATTTAGATTCGGGTCGTTCTGTGCAATCAGAATATCTATGATTGCTCGAAAATCCGTTCTGATAGAAAAATCCACCCCACTGATATTTAGTGAGGTGGGTAACTCATAAGCGGTCATTTTGCGTATTTCTCCGTATACTTATCAACAGTAGCCTGCATTTTTTTATTTCTTTTTTCAATTTCCGGTGCAATTGCTTCTGAAATCTTATCAAGCACGATATATACAAAAACCTGACCGTTTGGGAATACAGTTGTTGCGGTGATCGGCTCTTTGAATAAATCCATTGAAGCCTCATACCCTAACAGATAGTTCATTTTATCTTCAATCTGCTTGTTCAGATCCGCCATTTCTTTACTTGATGTGACCTTCTGAATGCTGTCCTGCATCTGTTCAAAAAATGGTTCGATTTCCTCTGCCCTTGCTGCAACATTAATGTCGGTCGGGTTCAGCTTAAAGGAAGAAAAGATTTCTCCCTGCTTGTTTGTGAATGTAAAAATAAGAAATCCATCATCAATGTTTGTGTTAATTGTCTTTGCCATTTTCTACGCCCTCCTAAAAATTATTCGCTGTCAGCTGTGAATGAGCCGGAAGTAATGTCAAATTTACCTTTGACGCGCTCTCCAACGTAATTAACTGTGAACGGAATCTGATAGCCGGATGTGTCGCCACCGTAGGAGGTCGGCACAACGTAGCAATCCTGCTTGTATGCTTCGTATTTACCGGCTGTTGCTTCTTTCCAGAGGTGTACTTCAACTGCACTTGTTTTCAAATTATCGTCTTTAAGACGTTCGTCAACGATCTGCTGAAGCTTTTCGAACAGATCTGATGTAGTATCTGCATAGAACGGATCAGCGTCAGAAGAAGCTTCGTAGCCATTGTGCTTAAATGTGGATTCTCCGAGAATGTTTTTAGATGTTTCAGTGTCTGGATTGAGGTCGATATTGTACTCTTCCAGATCTTTTCCGAGACGCTCATATTTCGGTGTCAGTCCTCCACAGAGAGAACCTGAATCAACGTAATGAGCCATATATTTACGGTCAATCTTGCCTGTAACTGCCATAGAAATGTCCTTTCTGCCTATAACTTTTAAAAGGCTGTGTAGGTTAGCGACTATCTCCAATTGATAGCCGGTTGTTACGTTATATTACTTCATAAGTGTTTTCGTAGCGTACCGATAATGGCAATAACCAATCCTGCACACCACTCTCCTGCGGCTCTAAACCATAGGAGTTATCGCGAGTAATGCGTTTTATCACTCGCCCCTGTGAAAGCTCAGGAAACGCATTTAAGCGTGTCTCAGCGCCGTTTATGGCAACTGGTTCTCGGCATATCCATTTACCGAGACTGTCCAGAAACTTCTGAACAGATAACTTCTGCCGTTCCTTATCGGATGCTGTGCGGTAAACCACATAAAATGGGTACTGGCATACCTGATGCATTACACCGCATACATCTTCCTTTTCTGAATAGACCAACGCTCCGTTATCCGCCGAGAACGCAATTCCTGATTCTTTTCCGAGTTCTTCAAATTTGATTGTTTCATTTTCGTACAGCCCCGGATACTGGTTCAGAAGTGCTTTCATGGCATCTGTCAGAATCTCATATCCAGTTACATCCTTACCGATAGGTTTATTTGCCATGTCTGCCACCTCCTGCCTGTGCTTTTACTTTACGTATCCATGTAGCTCCGTATTGTCGTTTAGCGGCATCGAACCATTCAGCTTGCGCCTGAGTATGCGGTGATTTTGTATATTGAAGATTCTCTTTTGCATTCGTTTTACCGGAATACTGGCTCACAAGAATCTTTTCCGCATCGTGTCTTGCCCATGTGCTACCTGTTGCGGGGTCGACCATGGTCTTTCCAAAATAAAGAAAACGTCCATATGGTTCTGCCGCCGCACATACAAATCCAGTCCCTTGCATTGATGTACTTTTGACTCTTGTTCGGTCAATAAAATCTCCCGAAATCATTGGCATAAACTCTATCATACTGTCCATAACCATTCCATCAAGGAGATACTGAGCTTCTTGATACTGTCTGGAGAATCTATCCATATTCAGTTTGATTTTCATATCTCCGTCAACTATGGAGAATCCTTTAAAATGATGAATTTTACTCATATCACTTACCCAGAATCTCAAAATGTGGAATCAGTGTATACGGACCACCAACGCTTGTAATCTTAAACACGTTATCCTTATTCTCATTCATGTACTGATAGAATCCATTTCGGTAATCACCATCAGTGACTGTTCCACCAGTCCACTCACCCTCCCAGAAGAACGATTCATCTGAGAATGTGATAGTATCTTCCAGAGCGTTATTAATCTGTCTTTTCCACTCCTTAGGCGGTACATATGGGAGAATCTTGCTATCCTTGTCAATAATGGTTATATCGCCATTCTGGGCGGTATATCGGATGTGTAACTGTGCGTTGTCTGTTACGTCTGGTCCGTACTTCTTAAGGATTGCCCCCTTGTCCGTAATCAGGTCGGCACCGGATAAAACATGAGGATACCAGTACACATCTCCTGTCGTGGCACTTTCGTAATAGTTGAAAAGTGTAATTTTAGACGAATACATGATATCCTCTCCTTAATTATTCTTTCTGCACTGTCTGCTTAATAATCTGATTCACGCCAGTGGCCGACAGTCCGTTAAACATACCGACTGCAACTGCCGTGATATAATCCGTTGCCGGGAAGTCCGGGATAATTCCCATTCCGACTGCTCCGAGAATTCCGCCAATAACCGCCATAATTACTGGAATCCATTCATCGGAGATTCTTTTTGATGCTTTACAGCCCATTCCTGCAATGTAGCAGATCATAACGATTGCTATACATGAGCCTAATGTTGAAATATCCATTATTCAGATACCTCCTATTCTGCAAAAATCCAATCCTCTGCTAACATATCTGCCTGAGATGCACACCATCCCATCTGTACGCCAGATGTTCCGACAAAAGCAATGGCGTTGTTTCCGATTGCATCATGCTCACAGTTCACAATCTCTCCATCCGCTATCTTATAAGAAATGCCAGTGGCAAGCTGAATGTACTGTTTCTTCCCGTTCCAACCTTTACGAGCCACTTTAAGTCCCCTTTTTAAATAACGGATAGCATCACCAAATCCAAATGTTGACTGACCGCCAAGAACACCACAGTTGTTCTCATCAGCAATCATCCAGTCGTCTCTCTGCGTGTGCATGAAAGTGTATTCCACTCTCTGCGTTTCACGGATATCGAGAACTTCTCCCTGACCTTCATCAGAATCTTTTGGCCTGCAATGAATCATAATCGTATGCTTTTCATCATCCCAGCACCAGTAGCCATTCCAACCCGGGAGTTTTACTTTTTCTCCCTGCTTCATAAGTTTAAACGCTTCTTTAAAATTCATATCAATTACACTCCTGCATACAATACTGGTATCCCATCATCCGTCCTTGCTCCCATCAGAAGCGGCAAAGCTGTCTTAAGAAGCAAGTCGTTCGTTTTCTGCGCATCTCCGGCGGCGGCATACACCGCACTCCATTCCTTTGCACTCGCTCCAATCTGCTGTGGTGTGGCGTAAGAGATGGATTCACTGCCGGAACTTACAGATGTTACAATGCCTGTTGTGCTACCACCGGACCCGATTGTGGTTGATGTACCACTAACGGCGGCATTGGTAGCATTCTTTTCAGCAAGCTCAATCTGATACATTAATTCAGCTAATGAACAGACTGCCTTTTTGATGCGTTTCTGTGAGCGTTCATCTGTCGGCAGTCCATCCACCAGTCTGTCAAATGTCATTGTGTCCACGAAATCACTTGCTCTTTCTGCCAGTCGTGGAAAGTCGGTTTCTGGCACGACATTGCCGAATGATTCTGTATAGAATTTATAATCTGCATAAGCCATGCCAGTTACCTCCCACGATCATCATTTTGCTGTTACAGTCGCATGTCCGGCACTCAATGCCTTATAGGTGCTGTCACACTCAACCACTGTGATTACCTGCCCTGTTGCTGCTGTAATGTCGGATTCTCCATCCCATGCGCTCCAGTTCTTCACGTTCTGTCCGTAGTCTACGGAAGTCTCAGATGATGCAACTTTGTATTTGTATACATTTCCTGCGCTTACCTTTGCCGGAGTAACAGTCACTTTTGTATCTCCGCTCTTACTTCCTGCTGCGGAGTTTACAGTGAGAGTTCCAAGTGTCTGAGTTGCGTTGATAGTTCCAACAGCAATAGCGTCAATGTACTCTGCGAAGAGAGTAAGGCCCATGATTGCGAATGATTCAGACACTGCTGTGTGGTAATTGCCCTGTGTATGGAATCCGATCAGATTTGTTTCACCGGATACAGTATATACAAGACCCGCTCTTGCGAAATCAGATTCGTTCGGGTCAACATAGTACAGAACGATATTTTCAACAGGTGTAGCGATTACTGTTCCTCTCGGAATTTCACTGTCAGACAGTAAGAAAATCGTATTAAATCCCAGGAAGTCTTTCACATACTGGAAGCCAAACTGGTTCTGAATAGAAATCTCAGCTGCTCCGATATACTCATACACGTCCAGAATATTTACAAATCCAACAACGCCAGTCACATTTCTGTGCATCTGCTTAAATTTGTTTTCTACGCGACCCTTAGCCATTGCCAGAGCCATCTGGAAAGTGGTTTCCGTGAATGAGAGAGTACCTGTTTTCAGATAGTTGTAAAATCTTTCAGTAACATTGGTCTGAAGTTGGAAGAGAAATTCATCATCGGTCATCTGAACAGCGTTCTCGTAACCGTGATCTTTGATTGCTTCGATAGATACAGCCTTTGCGTATTTCTCGATAGTCATTTCTGCATAGGGTTTTTCTTTTACAACGAATTTGCTGTAAGGGATTTCCTCGCCCTCACCAACATTTCCGTTCTGTAATGTACCCTCTGCATATTTTGATTTAAGAACCGCTCCGGGTGTCTTTTTGATTGGACGCATGATACCAAGGATTTCACGTAAGTATTCCCAGTTTCTTTCGAATCTGGTTACAAAGTCAATCTCACGTGCCTTTACCTGAATATCATTAGTCATAATAAGATTAGCTTTTGCTGCCATATAAAAAATCCTTTCTACCCATAACTATTAAGGTATTGGGTTAGCGGCTATACTCTGTCGTATAGTCGGTGTAAAAAATCACTGGAATAACTGGATATTCTGAGCAATTGCAGCCTGTCTCTCGGACGGGTCTTTGATCGCTTCAATATCTTTCTTTGTCATGTTTCCCGGTGTCTGCTGATGTCCAATCCGCGCTGTTGCAAATCTCGCCTGTTGCTGCTGGGCCTGCTGCTGACTTTCATCTACAAATGTATCAGGTTCATCCTGTTTCATCTGTTCAAGCAGATCATTAAGTCCAAGAATCTTTCCGTCCTTAAGCTTAAGACCAGCTGATTTGATATCAGCGGTAACAGATCTTTTAGCTGCTGGAGATGAAAAATTAACATTTTCCAATGCAGTTTTAAGAGCATCGTCAAAATCTCTTTCGTAGATCTTCGCATTGAATTCTTTCTCTGCGTCCTCAGCTTTCTTCTTCCATCCAGCAAGCTCTGTCTGAATGTTCGCCGGGTCGATACCGTCAAAGCTTTTTAAGGTTTCTTCTGCTGTCTCAGCACGTTCTTTCCAGCTGTCACGTTCACCCTCGACTTTTGACAGGGTTTTCGCTACTTCTTTTGCGTTCTTATAATGCTCAGAGAGTGCTTTCTTCACATCTGCCTGCTTGTCCTCCGGGATCTCAATTCCAAATGATTTTAATGTGTCAATAAGTTTCTGCATAACATAACATCCTCCTGGTCGTGTTTATTGACCTGCCGCCGCAGGTAAATGGATTAAGCCAGTTAGACCACTGGCAAGGTAATTGCAGGAGACGGATTCGAACCGCCGTCCTCAAGGGTATGAACCTTGTGAGATTCCGCTTCTCCATCCTGCGATGTACATATCTGGAAGAACCATTTCAGCACGTTCACTTATTGCCTACTTTAAGGGAGACCACTTTACAATCCGATAGGCAGCAAACATGTCCGGAACTCGGAATTACATTCCCATGCGCCGCCCTGCGCTATTCCCACGCCAAACTTTCAGGCTCCAGATAAGTGGAATGGCAGGAATCGAACCTGCGACGCTAGCTTATACGTTGCTCTACCACTGAGCTACATTCCATTAACCCGGATTCCCGGGTTAGCAAGGTATTTAACGTGTTATGCCTACCACGAGTTGTTTCGGATATTTATTTCTTTTTTTTAAAAGAAAAGTATGAATAACAAAAACCTTAATCAAGGAGGTGTGCCATCTTGCGTGCCAGACGGCAAATACACACGACAGGATTCGAACCTGTTTAAAACTTTCCATCAAAGCGTGTGCACCAGCTATTTAGTTAAAGAAAGGAGGATAAAACAAAAATGTCAAAACAACCACTGTGCTTTCCACTGCACAATTACATTATAACAGATTTATTTTAACTACCTCTCTACCACTTTTTGCGTTTTTAGAGCATATCGCGAAGTTTTTCCACGTATCTCTTGACAAGATCACGTTCCTCCCGGCACTCTGCATCCTTGGACATATCGCTCATTTCTGTTGTGAGTTCGTCCAGATGTTCCTCCAGAGCAGCAAGCATCTTTCTCTTGCAGTCCTCAGACTTGCCGGAACGATAGCTTTGCTTCTGTGTCATATAGTCGTCATAAGCATCCCGTCCGTCAGAACGACTGTAATGCCCTCTGACATAATGTTCACCGCGTCTGACATAAGAACTGCCCCTGTCGTAATCTGGCATCATTCTGCCATCATTTGAGCTGTATCTCCCCATGCTGTCCCGCTTTCTTCCGCGCTCGCTGTAATCGTCATTGTATCCGCCACGCATCTCATCAAGAACAGTGTTGTAATACTCCACTTTTTTGTCCCAGTACTGCGTGTTCTTGATATCTTTGTACATATCAATCAGTTTGTATGTCATTTCCAGATTTCCGGTGGTCAGTCCATTATCAGCGATTTTGGAAAGTTCATCTTCGATTCTTGCGCATAAGTCTTTAATATCTCTCATAATCACACCTCCTACGCTTCTCTGGTTACGACAATGTTCGCATTTGCAACAGAAATAGCCTGATCACTGGTATTCTCTACTGCAATATTAACGCAACATCCGCGTGGTACATCAATATAGATACCAGAGGACACATTGTTATACTGGTCTACTGCTGCCGGTGTGGAAATCATCTGAGAAGATAATACTGGTTCTCCAGAGATTGCAACTGCTAAAGAGATAGCACCAACTGTACCTCCTGTTGGAATCGCGATATTACCAGAAAAATCCACGAAAAATCTCGCTTTGCACTGGTTAGTCAGTCCTCTCAGGGTGATGATTCCGCTTCCCTCTCTGTGCTGAATACAGTTAGAACCTTTGACTGCTGTGTTTGAAAATACTACGTTTCCATTTGCTGCTACAGTCTGAGCAGCTACATTTGTAAATTCTGCCATAAAAATACTCCTTTCATATCACAAAAGGACAGGCCTCAGCCTGCCCCTCTGTGTAATACGGCATAAGCCGACATCCGAATCAATCGAAAGATACTCTCGATATAAAGTTGTTAACAATTACATCCGGTGTTGCATCCGCATCCGTAATATGTGTTCGGATTAGGAACCTGATATGCCGGAATCGGTGCTGGATTAATCGCATTAATGAGCTGCTGTGTCTGAGAAGCCATTGCAGTTGTGAGAAGCGCACTCTGGCGATCCTGAGAAGCGGCGCGTCTGAGATCATTGTTTTCAGCCTGTAAGGAAGAAATCTTCTCGTTGCACAGGTAATCAAGGATTGCCCTTGTTCCGGCGTTCTGGCTGTCTATAATGTCTCTTGTGTTACTGTTCATGGTGTTCTGCAATGCACAGGTATTCTGTGCCATGTTATAGTTTATGCCCTGGATTGCTTCTCTGGTTTCGCAGCAGCAGTTTGCAAGCTGTGCCTGGAGTGCATTGGTATTCTGCATATTTGCTACAGTGTCAGCGTTAATAGCCTGCTGAATGCCAAAGCCGGTCTGCATGATGTTTGTGTTGATTCCATTAAATCCGGTAAGCATACCATTATTCATGGCATAGAAGCCATCACAGAGACCACTGTTGATTCCGTCAAGTTTGCTGATTACTGCGGAATTATCAAATCCTCTCTGAATATCTGCCTGAGTAGCTGCTGTGGCTGCATATCCGCCGCCGTTGCCATTATTGCCCCAGCCGTTGTTTCCCCATCCGAAGAAAGCAAAAATGAATAAAACAATAATCCACCAGCTACCATCTCCACCAAACATGCCGTCATTATTTCTACCGTTTCCAGTAGCAGCGGCAATATCTGCTAAGCTATAATTTCCATCCATAATATAATCTCCTTTTTGTGTATTTACATCAATCTGGCCAGATTGCAATGTATTATTTCATATTTTTCAGCAGACTCTGGAATTGTCCTGCCATCTGCTGAACTTGATTAAGTTGCTGTTGAGAAATCTTTCCAGACTGTAACATCTTCTGGACTTCTTCCTTCGGGTCTCCTTTAAAATTCTGTTTAAACTGCATAAACTGCTGCATCATCTGCATTGGTCCGTTACCCTGCGGCATCCCACCGCCAAGTGCATTAAATAATGGATTACTCATCTGCATTTCCTCCCTTGATTGCTGATTCCTGTACGGTATTAGCCCTAACAGGTTCAGAAAAAGAATTTAATCGGTTTATGATAGCTTCGTATTTGCCCTTTAAATCGTCATATTCCTGTCTGGTGACATATTTACTGTCCATGTTCTGAACAGGCTGTTTAGGCGGCATCTGAGAGCCTACCTCGTGGTATTCAAATGTCCGCAGTGGCTGTGGCATACCGGATACATCTGTGGATTTTATGTAGAACTTTTCACTCTCTGAATCCATCAGTAAAACGCTTGTCCCAGGTGCTACCAGATAGGATTTTGCGCCGACTTCGCCGGATACCCACAGGATACCGCTATTATTCTGCTGTGGTTGCTGTACTGGTTGAGCTGGAATCTGGACAGGCTGTTGCTGGAACTGGTTCATTTGCCCCGGAACGCCAAAGCTATATTGATAAGGATTGTTATATAATGCCATCTTATACACCGCCTTTCTGATTATATTTTTACATAAAAAAAGAACCGGAAACAGGTCGTTTCTGGCTCTAATTAGTATCCAAAAAGTATCAGCACACTTTAATTATTTTATTGTTCACCCGGCGGCTTAACCGTTTTGCCGTAGATATACTCACGTTCATCTGTTCAGCACAGTATTCGAGCGTATATTCCTTGCATCTCAGTCGGAACAGTCTTTCTTCGTCCGGTGTGAAATTACACTCTATCAAGAACCTGTCTATATCTTTCTTTGTGAACACATATAATTTCATGAGCATACCCCTTACTAATGCTAACGCTGATTCTGTGCAAGATAATTTGTAAGCTTCTGTTTTGTTTTTTTTAATTCTTCTACATTATTCCCACTAATCTGACTATCCAGCATGGTCGACAACACTTCCAGAATTAATGAATCACGTTCTGCGATTCTCCGAAGGCTTTCATAATCTCGTCTATCATGTTCTTCCAGTGTCTCTACTCGCTTGTTAAGTCGAAATGCCGGTGTAATCCACTTAAAGATTACTGCTGCCGCACCTCCGACAATAGACACCCCTCCGCAGATTGAGAGGAAAATCTGTACAAATTCTGATATGCTCATTTAGCTACTCCTTTTCCCAGTAATATACCGGAATCTCATTTCCGCTATTCCATGTATCGAAATATTTGCCCTCTTGTACTGTCACCACATGGCCATCTATACATAAAATATATGTGCCTGTCGGATGGTCTGCACAAAAATCATTGACTGTATAGATATATCGCTCTGATTGTTCAATCAGTTTGCGTCTGTACCCATGTTTGTGGAGGTACGCTCCCCAAACGTAATTAGCTGATGGCATATCTGACAGAGCACATGCCTGTACCATTAATCCGGCGAATACCGTTTCCCAGTCGAAGCCAGTTGCTTTGCATATTGCTCGGACAACGCAATCTCCTGTTCTTTTATCCTTAACAGGATTCGGATTGTAATATTCCCATCTATCCATCAGTCAATCCCCTTTGCTGTTTTATATCTCTTTGCCGCTCCTCTGGCTTTTGCGGCATTCTGGCGGCTCCATTTAGCTATCATAAGTCGATCTTGCAGCTCTCTTAGGTCATTCTGCTTGCAGTAGTCCTTATATGCAGCATTTTGTTTCTGTAAAAGATAAGACTTCCGGTCAAGGTCTTGCTGTAATGCGAATTTTGTCTGTTCGTCCTTGCAGTTATTAACCGCCGCTTGCATTCCAAGGACTTCACGCTTTGTTTTTCGGATTCTTCGCTCATAAGTGCGCTGTCGCTGTTCTTTTTCGTACTGTTTTCCCTTGTCGGCTTTGTCCTGCGCTGATAGTTCTGTATAGGGATTAAATTCCCCGTCACTTGCCCCAAAGCTATGCCGACAGTTAACTCCTGACAGTCCGCTTGCTGTTCCGTATCCGGTCAATGAGAACGGCGGAAATTTCTTGCTCTTGCCAGAACGAGAGTATATCTTTCCTTGCCACCATGCGTGATTTCCCGGATTCTCGCCGCCATCACCTGTTCTGGCTCCCATGTGAGCACTGACCAGAACTAAATCCCAGCCCATTTCTTCCATGCGTTTGAGGGATATATCTCCAGTAGCCTGAGCCACGCCAGTTCTGACAGAACGTGCGACTGCTGTTTCGATAGTGTCACGCCTGCCGGATGGATATGTGACCGTAACACCATCACTCACAACGTTATTAACCGCCTCTTTGATGGCTTGCGTATAGCCAACTGCTCCAGTCATCACATGATTGTATGCAAGGTCGCATTGGTTGATATACAGCGTCTGAGCCGCATTTGCAGTTGTCCTTGTGAAGTTCCGCCATTCTCCCATTGTAGCAAGCATATTTCGCTCCATGAGTCTTATCATAGCTGGCGACTGTTCGAGCGGTACAGGGCTTAATCCTGCCGCCTTGTATACTTTATCATCATAGTTCATTGCAGTGATTCCAGCATCTTCAAACGCTTCAAGGAGTTCCTGCTGTTCGCGTTTGGTATATTTGGATAGTTCTGCCAGAATGTCCTCTAGCAGCTCACCAGATTCCTGTAGCGTTCTGATTCTCCACGCATCGGCATTAGTCAGAATATAATCTTCACCTCTGCCGATTCTTGCCATCATTCTCGACACAATCTCAGAGATGATGTACTGATGCAGTTCTTCTGCTATCTGTTCACTGCCCTCTGTTATCCGGCGTAAATATTCTGGGCTTAACATAATTACTCATCTCCAAACAGTTTTGGTTCATCTGGCTGGGCTTCTTTAACCATTGCTACCGCCTCGTCTTTCGTCATTCCTTCAAATTTCACGAAATACAACCATGCCGGAACTTTGCCAGTGGTCACATACTGCCACCATCTTGCGCGGTCGTTTTCTCTGACATAGAGGATGTCTCCAAAATCATAATTGATTTCATAAGCTCCGACAGGTGCAAGCCCGTACAAATCAGCGTAAACGTTCAGTGCGTAAATAACTTCATTCAAACAGGATTCCAGTTTGTCTCGAACATCTTTGATGAACTGCACCGTCCTCTGCTGTTCCGCTTCTACTCCCGTGGCTGTCTGAATGCCGCTAGATTCGTTGAAAACAAAGTAGCCATTAGAGAATCCAATCTTGTACCCCAACTGGCTTAAAAGGGCATTTATGCCGCTTATACGGGTATCTGTGTTGAGAATTGGATTGATTTCTTGATAAAACTCTTTCTCATCCTGTCCGAATACATTCTTGACAAAATGTGGCAAACTCATCTCGTTTCGTCTGTTCTCCATGCCCTGTGGCGACATGGCTGCTACAGGTGTACCGCTTGGCATCAGCAGCCTATCATCCGCCAGAACAATCTTCTGCGAATCAAAAATCTCTCCGGCGTTTCTGCTGTATGCAATATCGAGGTCTTTTAATTCTTCAATAGCTTCAGCGAATATTGGAAGTCCAAGTGGTGTACTGATATCCACATTGTTCGCCTGCGGTGTCCGCAACATTCCATATAGAGGGCCATCCAACTTCTCCCCGTTTGCTTTGAGTATTGGCGGCGTATCTGCCATGAGGTCAGCCCACTTGGTTTGTTTGAGGTCGATCTTATCGCCGATGCTCTGAGGGGATTTTGACACATAAGCTCTGTTGGAAACATAATACGGATAGGTTGTTACTCCGTCCACTGTTGTCTCAACAAACCTGTGATATTCGAGCCTTGTGTAGTATTTTCTACCAACAGTATAAGAATCCTTGAATATAATCCCTTTGATTTCTTGATTATCGTAATTTACAATCATCACGTCTGCCGGAGTAAATACATCAAGACTCTCGCCGTTCGGCTTAATGAACACTGTTCCGTAAGCGCATCCATATTCCACCCAGTGCCGAATCTGGAAATATACCTTGTCAATCTGCTCCTGCAACCATGTAGCCCTTGCGGAACCATCTATCTGAATTCCGATCGCCAGTGTTGCAAGTCTGGCAGTCTCAGAACACACAGATTTAGCAAAATTAATCGTCTTGATGTTATTCTTATCATCTAACCAGTATGGAACGCCTCGATATATGTTTGCACATTTATTAATCAACGATTCCATCTCTGGGAACTCTGCCGCCTGAATATTAAAGTCCTCTTCGGCTTGTTTTTTGAATATCATGTTAAACCACCTTTTTAGTGTTGTTATAAGTCCCATTTAATCACCTGAATTAGCTGATTTCAGCACATTTCTGATAAACTCTATGTCTTTATTGAAATTCTTTATATCTTCGTTCTGTATCTCTACTGGTTTATCATTCCACAATTCTCTTCCGGCTCTTTGTCCTTGGAAGAATTGGAATTTGTCCAGAATTTCCAAACACTTAAATATTTCTTTGCTATTCATTATGCACTGTACCCCCTTCTGTTAAATAACGGCTCATAAGCATACCTAAGTGCCGAGATTGCATGATCGTTTCCATCAGGATAACCACTTATCACATTTCCCTCTTTGTCCCGATCATACTCATACTCCGTAATTTCCTTGTATGCATTCGGTGTTCGCTTCGGGTCAATGACAAGTGTCTTTGTCTGTAAGAATTTAAAACCATACTCGATACTTCCCGGTCCTTTGATTGCTCCTCTTACTGGGAGTCCGGCGTCTCGGAAGTCATTCACGGATTTAGGCTCCGCAGAATCACATATCATCGTGTAATCATCATAGCCTTTCTTCTTGATCCAATCAGCGGTCTTGGAGTTGCTCCATTTATTTACATACAATTCGTCAATCAGATATATTTTCTCTCTAGCAGAATCGTAATAAGTTCGGAGATAGCAGAAGGCATCCGGGTACCATCCATAATCTACGCCAGCGAAAATACGATCCATGCGACTGATTTCTTCATCTGCAATATCTCTAATCTCCAGATATTCAAATACGTTTCCGCCGTCGCCATTCGGAACACCCAGGTATTCATGTTCATAGGCTTCTGGATTGATTTCTTTCAGATGTGCTGCATCGTCAATGAACTTCTGTCCGAGCCACTCCGCCGGGGCTTCCAGATAACTCGAATGATGAATAACTCTTTTCGGGTTAGGTATGAGCTTAATCCTGTTTACCCAGTTTGATTTTGATTTTGGCGGGTTATACGATGAAAAATCATAGGATTCATCGCCGCCACGAAGCACTGACTGATTAACAGAACGTTCCTGGGCATCTCCCTTCATTTGGTCTTTTTCTTCTTTCCAGAGGATTCCGATATATCCAAACTCCGGCTTAATAGATTTCAGTTTGGTTTCATCGTCCAGACCACGGAAATATATTGTCTGTCCCGTCTTAATATACTTAATCTCAAGTGGTGACACCTTGCATTCAAATTCTTCCATCAATCCCAGTTCATTGATAGCCCATTTCATGTTAGCATATACAGAATCTTTCAGAGTACCGGCCACCTGCCTTGTAATGCAAGCGTGCATCTGAGGATTATTCTTGATAAGCTCAACAATCTTAAAAGCTACGAATGAAGATTTCAGACCACCTCGACCACCCTCGAATACATATTCGATGTTGGGCTTAATCTGTCTGTTGATATCCACGAATGCCTTGCCAAGTACTCTGGCAGGAAGTTCATATTTGCTTTCGTCTGATTTTGATACAGCTACCAACTGTTCCCATTTGTCCACCGCCTGCATATTTCCTTTAATAGCTTTATCGTATACAGCAGCTACAATACAGGCATTATTATTTGCATCCTCATCAGATATTCCCATCTTTGTGAGTTTCTTCTTTGCGGCAGTCGGGGCGGGGTTCTCAGCTATCATTTTTGCTAATTCAGAAAGAGTCTTTTTTTGACGACGTGCTTGACCCGATGCAATACCACCTTTTTTTGCAATTCTCACCTGTTCCTCACCTGCTCGAAACTGCGTCGCCGCTCTATTATTTAAATTCTGGTCGTTTGCCATCCTATCATCATCCAATCATATCCTTTCTGAATTAAAATCCCCTAGCATAGTTATAGTTATATATACTATAATACCACACTAGGGGTTATGTACCTCTACACCACTTTTAGTTTTTATCAATTTTATAATCTTCCGGTCAATTTTGCCAAGTGATAATATTCTGCCATAGTTTTGCGCTTGTATCCGTAGAAATCATTTTCGGATACTGGCATATCCCGGAATCGCTCCATTGTCCGGTATCCTATGCAGTTCACTATGCTGTCATAGATTTGTGATTCTATGCCTGGCGCATATTTGATTGACACTTGCAGAAGATTATACTTGTCATTCTCGTCAAGGTGTCTGAAATGACTTTGAAGCGCCGGTATATCATCCGGCGGCACTCCATAGTCGGTTAGTGTAGCTTTTCTAAGATTCATTTAATCATCTCCTCCAATTTTTTCTCAGCTTCTTCACGGGTTAGGAATATAGATTCTCCAAAATCACATTCTCTAAAGTATGCTGCAATAAAACTATTCGTTACTTTTGCGTAAATTCTGAATTGTTCTCCAGACGCATAATAAGATACGCTTGATAAAAAAGATTCATATACTTCATATTCCGCATCTCCATCATATTCATCATAACCAAACACATTAATTGGCGATGTTACCACCCAAACCGTGTCTCCAACCTTACATGGCAATCTCACAAGCAAGCCCTGTTCTTCTAAGTCTTTATAAGATTTCAGTTCCTCTAACCATTTCGCAAGCTGTTCGTGTTCTTCTGCACATTTCATACAAT
>ENA-UEYI01000418-UEYI01000418.1-human-gut-metagenome-genome-assembly--contig:-NODE-418-length-43425-cov-6.664160_pt1 | contig 43425 bp, 37 predicted proteins | sample MGYA00242900_ERZ507916 | MGnify/ENA primary metagenome ERZ507916 (study PRJEB26167, sample SAMN06115521) | human gut metagenome | host: Homo sapiens | place: China:Chongqing | collected 2015-09-02...
ATGGGGCCCTCGGCGGCGTCGACGAGCAGGATGACACCGTTGACCATCTTCAGGACACGCTCGACCTCGCCGCCGAAGTCGGCGTGGCCCGGGGTGTCGACGATGTTGATCTTCGTGTCGCCGTAGCGCACGGCGGTATTCTTGGCCAGGATCGTGATGCCGCGCTCGCGCTCCAGATCGTTGGAGTCCATGACGCGGTCGACGACCTCCTGATTTTCGCGGTAGACGCCGCTCTGCTTGAGCATCTCGTCGACCAGGGTGGTCTTGCCGTGGTCAACGTGGGCGATGATGGCGACGTTTCTCAATTTCTCCATTTTGCACACTTCCTCAACGCAAATACATATTTCAAAATCATTTTTGTTTGCACAAAATTGTATTTTAGCATGGAAAACCTGATATTGCAACAGTTTTTCGTGTTTACATTCCCCGAACGGCATGATAAAATGTGTCCATATCCGTATTTTTCGTTTTTGAGAGGACATATGATGGATTCCAACTTCTTTGCGCTCATTTCGCGCATGCGCTATATCGCGCGCTGGGGCCTGATGCGCAACGCCCTGCCCGAGAACATTCAGGAGCACAGCCACATGGTGGCCGTGCTGGCGCACGCGCTCGGCGTCATCCGGCGCGACATATTCCACGAGCCGTGCGATGTCAACGCCCTCGCGACGGCGGCGCTGTATCACGACGCGTCGGAGATCCTCACGGGCGACCTGCCGACGCCGATCAAGTACCACAACGCGGAAATCATGTCGGCCTACCACGCGGTGGAGGATCTGGCCGTGCAGAAGCTGCTCGGCATGCTGCCGCCGGAGCTGCGCGCGACCTACGCCGGCGTGCTCACTGAGGACAAGAACGGCGACATTTACCCGCTCGTGAAGGCGGCCGACAAGCTCTCGGCCTACATCAAGTGCATCGAGGAGCGCAAGGCCGGCAACAACGAGTTTCTCTCCGCCGAGGCGCAGACGCGCGCGGCGCTCGATGCCTCGCCTCTGCCGGAGGTGCAGTATTTTCTGGAACATTTCATTCCCGCGTTCGAGCGCGATCTTGACGAGCTCGGCGCGATCGGTCAATAAGGAGGACTACCAATGCGTGCAATCGTAACCGTGATCGGAAAAGACCGCGTCGGCATCATCGCTGACGTGACCGCCCTGCTGGCGCAGTACGGCGTGAACGTACTGGACATCAGCCAGACGGTGCTGCAGGAATACTTCACGATGATCATGCTCGTGGACGCGTCGCAGTGCACCGTGCCGTTTGCAGACCTCGCCCGCACGCTCGACGAGGCCGGCACGCAGCGCGGCCTGCAGATCCGCGCCCAGCGGGAGGACATCTTCAACGCCATGCACCGCATCTGAGGGGGCACAGCCATGATCAACCGCAGTGAAATTTTGCAGACGATCGCCATGATCGACCAGCAGCACCTCGACATCCGCACCATCACGATGGGCATCTCCCTGCTCGACTGCGCGGACACGGACATCGACCGCAGCTGCACGAAGGTATATGACAAGATCTGCCGCCTCGCGGGCAATCTTGTGCGCACGGGTGAGGACATCGAGGCCGAGTTCGGCATCCCGATCGTCAATAAGCGCGTGTCCGTCACGCCCATTTCCCTCGTCGCGGCAGGCACGGGTGCACAGTCCTATGTGCCGTATGCCCGGGCGCTCGACCGCGCCGCGCACGAGATCGGCGTCAACTTCCTTGGCGGCTTTTCCGCGCTCGTGCACAAGGGCATGACGGAATCCGACCGCGTGCTCATCGCTTCCATCCCGGAGGCGCTGGCCGAGACGGAGCTGGTGTGCTCCAGCGTGAACGTTGGCTCCACGCGCGCGGGCATCAACATGGACGCCGTGGCTGAGATGGGCCGCACCGTCAAGCGCGCCGCCGCGTTGACGGCCGATCAGGGCGGCATGGCCTGCGCAAAGCTCGTGGTCTTTGCCAACGCCGTCGAGGACAACCCCTTCATGGCCGGCGCGTTCCACGGTGTGGGCGAGCCGGAGTGCGAGGTGCACGTCGGCGTGTCCGGGCCGGGCGTGGTGCAGCACGCGCTGCAGAGCGTGCACGGCCAGCCGTTCGACGTCGTGGCCGAGACGGTGAAAAAGACGGCCTTTCGCATCACGCGCATGGGCCAGCTCGTGGCGCAGGAAGCGTCCGCGCGGCTGGGCGTGCCGTTCGGCATCGTGGACCTGTCGCTCGCGCCGACGCCCGCCGTCGGCGACAGTGTGGCCGCCGTGCTTGAGGAGATGGGGCTGGAGTCCGTCGGCGGGCCCGGCACCACGGCGGCGCTTGCGCTGCTCAACGACGCGGTGAAAAAAGGCGGCGTCATGGCCTCGTCCCACGTCGGCGGGCTCTCGGGCGCGTTCATTCCCGTGTCGGAGGACGCCGGCATGATCGCCGCGACCGAGGCCGGCCGCCTGACGATCGAGAAGCTCGAGGCCATGACGTGCGTGTGCTCCGTCGGGCTGGACATGATCGCCGTGCCCGGCGACACGCCGGCCGAGACGATCTCCGCCATCATCGCGGACGAGGCCGCCATCGGCATGATTAACAACAAGACCACCGCCGTGCGCATCATCCCCGCCCCCGGCAAGCAGGTGGGCGACACGGTGGCGTTCGGCGGCCTGCTCGGCAGCGCGCCGGTCATGCCGGTCAACCGCTGCAGCGCGGCCGAGTTCATCGCCCGCGGCGGGCGCATCCCCGCCCCGCTGCACAGCCTGAAAAACTGAGAGGAGGACGAGCCTTGACACAGGAAAAGATGGACCGCATCAGCGCCCTGACGCGCATCGCGCGCGAGCGCGACCTCACGCCCGACGAGCAGGCCGAGCGCAAGGCGCTGCGCGAGGAATACATCGCCGACTGGCGCCGCAGCACGATCGACGTGCTCGAAAACACGTACATCGACCACGGCGACGGCCGCATCACGAAGCTGCCGAAGAAAAAGCACTGAGCCGTCACGCACTTGACAAGCGCGGCATATCGTGTTATACAAGAAGAGGAATTCCCATTAAGCGGGGGAAATGAACCGGAAGGAGCCTGAGCAATGCGTCTTTGCAGCTGCAGCAGCATCCGGGTCGCGGCATGTCCGACGACCTGTTGTTGTCGTGCGCAAAGAAGTGTCGCTTTCTGCCGGTAAACCCACGGCCGCGCCCAAAAGGTGCGTCCGTCATGCATCCACATGGTTTTGCAACGCAGGAAGCCGCGCGCTTCCTGCGTTTTTTGCCTGTGGCGCTATGTGAAAGAAGAAGGAGTGTCCCAACCATGACGCAAAAAAGTCTGCTGCACGCCGTCGCGGCACAGATCGCCAACGGCTACGAGACGGCCGAGGTACCCATGTACAGCGAGCAGCTGCGCATGCCCGACCGCAAAGTCATCATCAAGATCATTGAGAACCTGCAGAAGGTGTTCTTCCCGGCATATTTCGCGGGCGGCACGGTGTCGCACGTCTCGGCCGAGACATTTGCGGAGTTCCTGCTCGGCGAGATCTACACCGACCTCTGCGAGCAGGTGCACCTGGCGTTTTCCAACACGATCAAGGACGAGCGCGAGCTGCGTGAGCGCACCAGCGCCGTGTGCGACCGGTTCCTGTGCCGTCTGCCGCAGATCCAGGCCATGCTCATGAAGGACGTGGCCGCAAACTTCGACGGCGATCCCGCCGCCGGCAGCAAGGAGGAAGTCATCTTCTCCTACCCCGGCCTGTACGCGATCTTCGTCTACCGCGTGGCGCACGAGCTCTATGAGAGCAAGGTGCCGCTCATCCCGCGCATCATGAGCGAGTACGCCCACGGCGCGACAGGTATCGACATCAACCCCGGTGCGCAGATCGGCGAGTATTTCTTCATCGACCACGGCACTGGCATCGTCGTCGGTGAGACAACGATCATCGGCGATCACGTCAAGCTCTATCAGGGCGTGACGCTCGGCGCGCTCAGCCCGCGCCATGGCCACGCCGTGACCGGCAAGCGCCACCCCACCGTTGGCGACAACGCCACGATCTACTCCGGCGCGTCCATCCTCGGCGGCAAGACCGTCATCGGCGCCAACTCCGTCATCGGCGGCAACTCGTTCATTACCGAGTCCGTGGCCCCGAACACGAAGGCCAGCACCGAGACCCCGCGCATGATCTTCCGCGTCGCGCAGCCGAAATCCGGCGACGACAAGTAACCCACAAACACGCAAACACCGCAGGCCGGTCGGCCTGCGGTGTTTTTTATCCATTTTGCAGTTTCACGCGCTCACAATACCCCGATGCCGATGCTCAGCACCGCACCGACGAGCACGATGCCGATACCGACCAGACACAGCACCACGACGACGGCGGTGCTCATCTGCCGGCGCGAGGCGATGGCCCCGATGGTGAGACCGAGTCCCATCAGCGCGGACACCGCGAGCACGAGCCACGCACCACCCTTCATTTGCAGAGGGCAACGGCGGTCTTCGCCGCGACGCGGGCATTGTTGAGCACGAGCTGGATGTTGCTCTCGAGGCTGTCGCCGCCGGTGAGCTCCGCCACACGGGCCAGCAGGAACGGCGTGGTCTCCTTGCCGTGGATGCCCTGCTCATGGCTCTCGGCGAGCGCCTGGTCGATCGCCTTGTCGATGACGGCCTTGTCCATGGCGTACTGCTGCGGGATCGGGTTTGTGACCAGCATACCGGTCTTGAGCCCCATGTCGCGCTGCGCCTGGAAGATGGCGGCCAGATCCTCCGGCGTGTCGACGCGCGCGTCGACGCCGAGGCCGCTCTCGCGGGTGTAGAACGCGGGCAGCTCATCCGTGCCGTAGCCGAGCACGGGCACGCCCTTCGTCTCCAGATACTCCAGCGTCAGGCCGAGGTCGAGGATGGCCTTTGCGCCCGCGCACACGACCATGACCGGCGTCTGCGCCAGCTCTTCAAGGTCGGCGGAGATGTCCATGGTCGTCTCGGCGCCGCGGTGCACGCCGCCGATACCGCCGGTGGCAAAGACCTGAATGCCCGCCATGTGCGCGATCATCATCGTCGTGGTGACGGTGGTCGCGCCGTCCGCGCCGCGCGCGCAGATGACCGGCAGGTCGCGGCGGGAGACCTTGGCGACCTTGCGCCCAGCCTTGCCGAGGTAGGTGATCTCCTCCTTGGACAGGCCGGCCTTCAGGCGGCCGCCGAGGATGGCGATGGTGGCGGGCACGGCGCCGTTGTCGCGCAGGGTCTGCTCGACGAGCAGGGCCGTCTCGACGTTTTTCGGATAGGGCATGCCGTGGGAGATGATCGTACTCTCGAGCGCGACGACCGGGCGGCCGTCCGCGAGTGCCTGCTGCACCTCGGGTGCGATGTCCAGGTATTTGTTCATGTTCATGGTCAAAAAACCTCCTTGGTTTATCGGTCGGATCGATTCGCCTATATTGTAAAAGGTTTTCCGGAATTGTCAAGCACAATCCGGCAGCACAAACACCGCCAAAAATGTGCAAAAAGGAGACCGCCGAAGCGGTCTCCCTGCGTAAGTGATGCAATTACGCCGCAGTGGGCAGCTCCGGCATGCTCGGCTGTTCGGGCATGCTCGGCTGTTCGGGCGTGCTCGGCTGTTCGGGCGTGCTCGGCTGCTCGGGCGTGCTCGGCTGCTCGGGCGTACTCGGCTGCTCGGGCGTGCTCGGCTGCTCGGGCGCATCCGGGGCCGCATTGAGGATCAGGTTCAGCGCAACCTCATAGAAACTGCAGAACACCTGCGCGAGCTGCGCGCGCTCAAGGCTGCCGAGCGGGTCAAAGCAGCCCGCTTCGTTGCCGACCATGAGACCTGCAAAGTAGCAGTAAGCGACCGCTTCCTGCGCCCACGGGGCCACGTCCGCGCCATCGGCAAACTGGGCCAGCGCATACTGGATCTGCTCGGCGTCGAGCAGGGACTCGCCGCCGCTGAGCAGGCCGTAGAGCATGACGGCCATCTCCTGACGGGTGATGGTGTCGTCCGGGCAGAAGGTGCCGTCGTCGCGGCCGGCGACAACGCCCGCGTTGTAGGCCCAGATGACCGCATCGGTGTACCACTCGCCGGCCTTGATGTCGGTCAGCGGGCAGGTCATGCCTTCCACGCTCGGCGCGCCTTCGCCCTCATAGAGCACCTCGGCGACCATGGCGCGGGTCGTCGTGAGGGCGGGGGCAAACTTGCCGTCGCCGATGCCGGCCATCAGGCCGGAAGCCTGCGCGAAGTCGACCGCCGGCTTGTACCAGCCGCTCTGCGCGTCGGCGAACGTGTTGTCAACGAGCTTCAGGGCGGCAGCCGCCTTGACGACCGCCGGGTAAGCCGCCACGCGCTCCGCCTCGGTCCCGGCCGCGTCCATCTTGACGCAGGCCACCGCGTAGGCAGCGTAGGTCTCGGCCGTATAGGCGCTCTCGTCAAGGATCATTTCCAGCAGCGCGGCATAATACGGGGCGATACCCTGAGCGACCGTGATGCGGCCGGCAGGCTCGGCATAGCTCTCGCCGATGACGCCCTTGAGCTCCTGCGTGATGTATTCCATAACCACTTCGTCGAGCGGCAGGCCGGTGTCGAACTGGTTGGTCGCCGCCGCGAAGGCGTAGTACGTGTCGCCGCCGCCGGCCACGAAGTTGTTCGTGACGACAGCGTAGGTAGCCGTCGGGTCAAACTTCTTGCCGTTGACGTTGTCAATGGTCACGCGCTGGATGCTCTTCGGGCCGTAGTAGGTGGATTTGGGATAGGGCTCCGGGTTCGCGTCATACTCCTCATAGGTCTTGACCGTGAAGGTCAGACCCGCCGCCTGCGGGAAGCCGCCGATGGATTCCGGCGTGCAGTACGTGCTGGCCTCGAGCGCCTCGAGCAGCTCGGCGCCGGTCACATAGACCACGGCGAGCGTGTTGCCGAACGGCAGCACGGTGTTGATGTCCTTCTTGGTGACGTCGCCGGCCTTGACGGTCGCGCGGATGCCGCCGCCGTTCGTGATGGCGACCACATTCTCCGCCGGGACGGAGATCGTCGCCTGCGTGCGGATCTTCCAGAGCATGGCGTCCGTGATCAGGTCGCCGAGGTTGGTCTCGGAGTCACGGTTGCCGTTGGGGGCCTTCGCGCCGTTGAGCTCCACTTTGCTCACGGCAAACTTCTCGCCGTAGGCCTTGTCGATGGGGTCGATGATGGCCTTGGCGGCCGCAGCGACCTTTTCGTCGCGCGTTTTGTAGTCAACGACGGTGACGGACTTGCCGTCGGCGTTCTTCTCGGTGTGCCAGATGGTCTTGAGCTCGTTGCCGACGATCTTCTTCGTGGCGTTGTCAATGGTGATGACGCCGATGTTGGCAAAGGCCGTGCCCGTGGACTGGATGGCCTCACCGTTCGGGCCGGCGGTCATGACGGTGTGGGAGTGGCCGTCGATGATGAAGTCGATGCCGGTCACGTTCTTGGCCAGATCATAGGAGGTGTAGGGCTCGGAGCTCTCGTCCACGCCCAGGTGCGCAAGGCAGACGATGATGTCGGCACCCTGCGCCTTGAGGTCGGCAACCTGCGCGGCCGCGCAGGCATAGAGCTCGCTGCCGTCCTTGCCGGCGAGGAACTGCAGCCCCTGGATGAGCTTCGGGTTGGCCTTGGTCTGGGCCTCGGGGGTCTCAAGACCGAAGAAGCCGATCTTCACGCCGCCCTTTTCGATGATGGTATTGGCGTCAAAGATGGTCTTTCCGTCCGCGCCGAGCACGTCCGCGCACAGGACCTTGAACTTGGCGGCCTTCATGTTCTCCGCCAGCTGCGCATAGCCGTAGTCGAACTCGTGGTTGCCAATGGTGGCCACGTCGTAGCCGGTGGCATTCATCATGGTCACCGCGTCTGCGCCCTTGTTGACGCTGACATAGACGGTGCCCTGGCTGTAGTCGCCGGCATCGGCCAGAATGACCTCGGCGCCCTGCGCCTCATAGTCGGCCTTCAGGGCTGCCATGGCTGCGTACAGATCGATCGCACCGTGCACGTCATTCGAGTGCAGGATGACGGTCTTTCCGCTCAGCGGCTGCGCTTCGTTGGCCGCAAACGCCGTGCACGACAGGCTCAGGACCAGGCACAGCACCAGCAGCAGCGAAAGCAGTTTCTTCGTGTGCTTCATGTGGTATCCTCCGTTTCGTTTTTGTTTTTCTGGGTTTCTGCTGCTTTGATTATAGCATCCCGCGAAAAAAATTGGGATGGACTTTGTGCAAAAAGTGCGTCAAATTCAGCGCGCAATTTGAACAAAATTATCCAACGTTTTTGTTCCGTTTGTCAAATAACCGGGGCGCATTCCATTTTCGCCATTTGTCGTTTGCAATCCCCGGAACGGTATGGTAAACTGTTATGTCTTATTCTTTTTGAAAGGAGCCGAACGATGAGCTACGCAGACGAGGTCTTCATCCGCAACTGCCGCGACATTCTGCAAAACGGCGTCTGGGATACCGATCAGGCCGTGCGCCCCCGCTGGGAGGACGACGGCGCCCCGGCACACACGGTCAAGAAGTTCGGCATCGTCAACCGTTACGACCTGTCCAGAGAGTTTCCGCTGCTGACGCTGCGGCGCACCTACTGGAAGACCGCCGTGGACGAGCTGCTGTGGATCTGGCAGCAGAAGTCGAACAACATCCACGACCTGCGCGGCCACATCTGGGACCAGTGGGCCGACGAGACCGGCTCGATCGGCAAGGCCTACGGCTATCAGCTCGGCGTCAAGCACCAGTATCCCGAGGGCGAATTTGACCAGGTGGACCGCGTGCTCTACGACCTGAAGCACAACCCGGCTTCCCGCCGCATCCTGACGAATATTTATACGTTCGAGGATCTGCACGAGATGGCGCTCTATCCGTGCGCGTACTCGATGACGTTCAACGTCTCGGGCAACACGCTCAACGCCATTCTCAACCAGCGCAGTCAGGACATGCTCGCGGCGAACAACTGGAACGTCGTGCAGTACGCCGTGCTCGTGCACATGTTCGCGCAGGTGTCCGGCCTGCAGGCGGGCGAGCTGGTGCACGTCATTGCCGACGCGCACATCTATGACCGCCACGTGCCGGTCATCGAGCAGCTGATCCAAAACGAGCCGAAACCGGCGCCGCAGTTTTTCATCGACCCGGATGTGCACGATTTTTACGCCTTCACGCGCGACAGCTTCCGCGTCGAGGGCTACGAATACAGCGAGTTCACGGGGAAAATCCCCATCGCGGTGTAAGGAGGGACTGCCATGGATGCGATCGTCGCCGTCTATGCTGACTGGGGCATCGGGGCAAAAGGCACGCAGCCGCTCGTGATCCCCGCCGACCGCCGCCGCTTCCGGGCGCTCACGATGGGCGCGGCCGTGATCGTCGGCCGGCGCACGCTGGACGATTTTCCCGGCGGCAGGCCGCTGCCGGGGCGCGAAAATCTCGTGCTCACGCGGCAGAATATCACGATCGAGGGGGCGCAGGTGGTGCATTCCCCGGCGGAGGCTGTCGCCGCCGCCGCACGGTATGACCGCTGCTTCGTCATCGGCGGAGACAGCGTGTTCCGGCAGATGTTCCCCCACCTGATGCGCGTATACGTCACGAAAATCGACTCAGCGCCCCACTCAGACGTGTTTTTCCCGGATCTGGACGCCGACCCCGCGTGGCGCTGCGTGTCGAGCGAGCCGCGCGCGGAGCACAACGGCGTAGGCTATCAGTTCTGCGTGTACGAAAAAGTGAAAGAATAAAAAGTAGAAAAAAACCGCTGCTTTCCACCCCGGAAAGCAGCGGCTTTTTTCTTGCCCTCACCCGGCGAGCACCGCGAGCGAGAGCGCATTGACAAACATATGGAAAAATACCGGCGGCCAGATCGAGCGCGTCTGCTCATAGCAGAACGTGAGCGCGGCCGACACCGGCACATACGCCAGCGCCGAGAGCAGCAGCTTCGGATCACTGTACACGATGACATACTGCCAGACGTGGTAGAGCGAGAAGAGCGCGATCGACGCGGCATAGGCCCAAAAGCGGCTGCGCGGCCGGATGGTGCCGAAGACCACGCCGCGAAACAGGCACTCCTCCACGAGCGGCGCCATGAGCACCGCGACGGCGATCATGCGCTTGTAGTCCACTTTGGCAAGGCCGGTCACGGTGTCGTTGTTCGGCACGGGCAGCTCGCCGATGAGGCTCGTGCCGAGCTGCAGCACGAGCGAGAGCAGCACGTCGATTCCGTAGGCGGCAAACATCATGCCGATGCAGCGCAGGATGCTGCCGACCATCGTGTCAAAGCTGCGGCGCAGGAACCGCCACATGGCGATGAGCGTGAACACGAGGCCGCAGAGGTAATACAGAACGTTGCACGTCACGTCCGACGGCAGCTTGCCGAGCACCGCCATGAGCAGCGCGCCGATCGTCAGCGGCAGCACGACCGCGTGGATGGGAAAATACACCCAGCCCGCGATGCGCGCGCCGCGCGGCATGGGGTCTGTCCACACCGTGGTGGGATGTTGCACGTCAGCCCCTCGCTTTCTGCTGCAGCTCAAAGAGCAGGCGCATGGCCTCGAGCGGCGTGATGGTGTTGAGGTCGATACTGCGCAGCTGCTCGGCAATTTCATCCCCGGCCGCGTCGCCGATCGTCATCTGCGCAGCATCCTGCGCCGTGTGTGCGGGAGCGGCGGGCTCCGCCGCGCCGGACTCCAGCTCGCGCAGGTAGGTCTTGGCCTTCGTGATGATCGCGTCGGGCACGCCGGCAAGCTTGGCAACCTCGATGCCGTAGCTGTCGTCGGCCGCGCCGGCAACGATCTTGCGCAAAAACAGCAGCGTGCCGCCCTGCTTCTTGGCCGTGATGTTGTAGTTGCGCACGCCTGGCAGCGTCTGCTCGAGCGCGGTCAGCTCGTGGTAGTGCGTGGCGAACATGGTCTTGGCGCCGAGGCGGCGCGGGTCGGCGCAGTATTCGAGCACCGCGCGGGCGATGGCCATGCCGTCGTAGGTGGACGTGCCGCGGCCGATCTCATCGAGGATGAGCAGGCTCTGTGCCGTGGCGTGGCGGAGGATGTTGGCCATCTCGCTCATCTCGACCATGAACGTGCTCTGCCCGGCGGCCAGGTCGTCGGACGCGCCGATGCGCGTGAACACGCGGTCGACCACGCCGATGACGGCGCTTTTCGCCGGGACGAACGAGCCCATCTGCGCCATGAGCACGATGAGCGCAGTCTGGCGCATGTACGTAGATTTACCGGCCATGTTCGGCCCGGTCACGATGGCGACGCGGTCGTCCGCGTCGTTGAGGAACGTGTCGTTCGGGACAAAGAGATTGTCCTTCTGCGCCTGCTCCACGACGGGGTGGCGTCCCTCGCGGATGTCGAGCGTGCGCGAGAGGTCGACCTCGGGGCAGACGTAGTGATTTTTCACCGCCGTCTCTGCCAGCGAGCACAGCGCGTCGAGCCGGGCCACGGCATCCGCCGCCGCCTGCACGCGCGCGACCTCGCCCGCGACGAGCTGGCGCACCTCGTTGAAGAGCGTGTACTCCAGCTCCGCGATGCGCTCGCGCGCGGTCAGGAGCGTATTCTCGAGATCCTTGAGCTCGTGCGTAAAATAGCGCTCGCTCGAGACCAGTGTCTGCTTGCGGATATAGTCCTCCGGCAGCTCGGTGACGCCCGCGCTGTTGGGAATGTCGATGTAATAGCCGAAGACCTTGTTGTAGCCGACCTTGAGCTTTTTGGCGCCGGTTCGCTCGCGCTCGCGCTGCTCGAGCTCGGCGACGGTCTGCGCGCCGTGGTCGCGCACGTTGCGCAGGCGGTCGACCTCCTCGCTGTAGCCCGGGCGGAGGATGCCGCCCTCGCGCACGGAAAACGGCGGCTCGTCACAGATGGCGCGGTCGATGCGCGCGCAGAGGTCGGCCAGCGTGTCCATCTGCGCAATGTCGCGCAGGGCCGCACTGTGCACGTCTCGGAGCAGCGCCGTCAGGTTCGGCAGCTGCGCGCAGCACAGGGCCAGCGCGTGCAGGTCGCGCCCGTTGGCCGAGCCGTACACCGCGCGGGAGACCAGGCGCTGCATATCGCCGATCTCGCGCAGGCAGCGGACGAGCTCGCCCCGCAGGACGTTGTCGCCCACCAGCTCCTCCACCGCGCCGAGGCGGCGGCGGATCTGCACGGGGCTGAGCAGCGGGCGCTCCACCCATGCGCGCAGCAGGCGGCCGCCCATGGGCGTTTTCGTCTTGTCAAGCACCCAGAGGAGGCTGCCGCGCTTTTCGCCGGAGCGGAGGTTTTCCGTCAGCTCCAGATTGCGGCGCGTGGTGTAGTCAAGCTCCATGTAATGGTCGTCGCCCAGCAGCTCCAGCCGCCGGATGTGGCCGAGGTCGCACTTTTGCGTCTCGTGCAGGTAGGCCAGCAGCGCACCCGCCGCGCACACGGCCGCCGGCGCCTCGCCGAGGCCGAGCTCGTCCGTGCTCTGCACATCGAACTGCTCGCACACACGCGCGGCCGCCGCCATGTATTCAAACCGGTCGCCGCCCGCCTCGACCAGACTGCCGAGACGCTTGGTGAGGAAGGTGCGGATGTCGTCATTTTCCGCCGCCGCGTCGGCGCACACGGCCTCGCGCGGGGCGAAGCGTCCGAGCTCGTTGAGGATGTGGCTCACGGCGTCGGCCGGGTAGTTCGCGGCGCAGAATTCGCCCGTCGAGAGGTCGCAGAACGCCGTGCCGCCGGACTGCGCGTTGAGGTACACCGCGCAGAGGTAGTTGGATTTGTTCTCCTCGAGCATGGACGAGGCCGTGACCGTACCGGGCGTGATGATGCGGATGACATCCCGGTCGACCAGCCCCTTGGCCAGCGCGGGATCCTCCAGCTGCTCGCAGATGGCCACCTTGTAGCCCTTGGCGATCAGGCGGCCGATGTACGCCTCGGCCGAGTGATACGGCACGCCGCACATGGGCGTGCGCTCAGCCGGGTCCTCGACATTGCGGTCGCGCGTCGTGAGCGTGAGGTCAAGCTCGCGCGCGGCCAGACGCGCGTCGTCGTCGAACATCTCATAGAAATCGCCCAGCCGGAAAAACAGCAGGCAGTCGGGGTTGCGCTGCTTGATCTCATAATATTGCCGCTTCATCGGCGTCAGTTCCGCCATGCGTCATACCTCCTCGCCATAGAGCGCCCAGGTGTTGCTGCCGGTAATCTTCACGTCCACGAACCGCCCGACGAGGGACGCGTCCCCGCGCATATGCACGAGGCGGCCGCCCTTCGTGCGCGCCGTGAGCGGATGGTCGCCCCGGCCGTCGGCCCCGTCGACGAGCACGCGCTGCACACTGCCCTCATAGGCGCGGTGCTTTTCCTCCGAGATGCGGTTGGCCGCTGCGACGAGCGCGTCAAAGCGCACCTGCTTCTGCGCGCGGGTGTAGGGATCGGGCATCTTCGCCGCCGGGGTGCCGACGCGCGGCGAATAGATGAAGGTAAACATCGCGTCATAGCGCACGGTCTCGATGAGCGAGAGCGTGTCGTCAAATTCGGCGTCCGTCTCGCCGGGGAAGCCCACGATGATATCCGTCGTGAGCACAAGGTCGGGCATGTACTGCCGCGCAAGCGCCACCTGCGCCAGATATTTCTCGCGCGTGTAGCCGCGGTTCATCGCGTGCAGGACGCGGTCGTTGCCGCTCTGCACAGGCAGGTGCATCTGGTGCGCGCACTTTTCGCACTCGGCCATGGCACGAAAGAGCTTTTCCGTCGCGTCCTTCGGGTGGCTGCTCATGAAGCGGATGACAAAGTCGCCCGGGATGGCGTTGATGCGCCGGATGAGGTCGGCAAAGTCCACGTCCTCGTCGAGGTCGCGGCCGTAGGAGTCGACATTCTGCCCCAGGAGCGTGATGTCCTTATACCCTGCTGCGACGAGCTCGCGCGCCTCGCGCACGATCTCCTCCGGGTGGCGGGAGCGCTCGCGCCCACGCACGTACGGCACGATGCAGTAGGTGCAGAAATTGTTGCACCCGTACATGATCGACAACCACGCCTTGACGCTGCCGTCGCGCTGCTGGGGGATGCCCTCGGCCACGCTGCCGTCCGCCGGGGCGATGGCGAACACGCGCCGGTGCTCGGTGCAGACGGTGTGCAGCAGCTCCGGAAAGCGCCACAGCTCGTGCGGACCAAAGACGAGGTCGACGATGCGGTAGGACTTTTTCAGCTTCTCGGCCACGTGCGCCTGCTGCGCCATGCAGCCGCAGACCGCGATGATCTGATTGGGGTTGCGCGCCTTGGTGTGCGTCAGCGCGCCGACGTTGCCGAACACGCGCGTCTCGGCGTGCTCGCGCACGGCGCACGTGTTCATGACGACGACGTCGGCCGCGAATTCGTCCTGTGTGAAGTCAAAGCCCATGGCGCGCAGATAGCCGCGCAGCTTTTCGCTGTCGGCCTCGTTCTGCTGGCAACCGTAAGTATCGACCATGGCCAGCGGCTGGCGGCCGCCGGCGGTGAAGTGCGCGCGCAGCTGCGCGCAGATATCCATCTGGTGCTGGATGTCCGATTCGGGGATCTCCGTTCTCTGATAGCTCATGCGATGCTCCTGCCTGTCCGGCGTGGCCGGATAAAATTTGAAGTGTGATAGAATATTGTAGCATTTCGCGGTGGAATTTTCAATGACAATCCTTTATAATATACGCGCGGGGCCTCGCGCCCCATGGACTGTACACAAAGGAGGGCAACCCATGCCCGAAATTCAAATTCTCTCTCCGCATCTGGCGGATCTGATCGCCGCGGGCGAGGTCGTGGAGCGGCCGGCCTCCGTGGTCAAGGAGCTGGTGGAAAACGCGTTCGACGCCGGGGCCCGCACCGTGACGGTGGAGCTGCGCGGCGGCGGCGCGACGTATCTGCGCGTGACGGACGACGGCTGCGGCATGGCGCCCGAGGACGCGGGCATCGCGTTTTTGCGCCACGCGACGAGCAAGCTGCACGACGAGCAGGGGCTCGAGGCCATCGGCACGATGGGCTTTCGCGGCGAGGCGCTGGCCGCGATCAGCGCCGTGTCGCACATCACGCTCACGACGCGGCAGCGCGGCGCGGCCGCCGGCACGCACATGACGCTCGACGCGGGCGACATTCAGGACATGTACGAGACCGGCTGCCCCGAGGGCACGACGATGATCGTGCGCGACCTGTTTTTCAACACGCCCGCCCGGCGCAAATTCCTGAAGTCCGACCGCGCGGAGGGCGCGGCCTGCGCCGCCGCCGCGCTGCGGTGCGCGCTCGGCCGGCCGGATGTGTCCGTGCGCTGCATCCGCGACGGGGAGGAGGTCTTCTTCTCCCCCGGCGACAACAAGCTCGACAGCTGCGTCTACAGCCTGCTCGGGCGCGACCTCGCCATGAGCCTGCTGCCCTGCGTCGGTGAGGCCGACGGCGTGCGCGTGCATGGCTTCCTCTCTTCGCCCGCCGCCGGGCGCGGCAGCCGCGCGCAGCAGTATTTCTTCTGCAACGGCCGGTGGATCAGATCCGCCGCGCTGCAGGCCGCGCTCGAGCAGGCCTACCGCAACACGCTGCTCGTGGGGCGCTTCCCCGCGTGCGTGCTGTATATCGAGCTCAGCTGCGCGGCCGTGGACGTGAACGTCCACCCGGCCAAGACCGAGGTGAAGTTCACGCACGAGCGCGCGGTGTTTGACGCCGTGTATTACGGTGCGCGCGCCGCGCTCGAGGCGGAAAAAGCGCCCGTGACCACGCTGCCGAGGACAGCACCCAAACCGGAGCCCGCGCCGAAGGCAGACCCGTTCGTGCCGTCGGCGCCGAAAGCGGCCCCGGCACAGCGCCCGTCTGCACCCTCAGCCGCAGCGCCGGCGTTCGCGCCCGCGCGCGCCTACGCCCCCGCCGCCCCGGCGGAGGAGGCGGTCGCGTTCCGCTCGCCGACGGCGTCGGCCTTCGCCGCGCCGCGCGTAGCCCCGCCGCCGGTGTTTGTGGCACCCGCGCGCCCCGCGCCGGGCACACCGCCGGAGCCGGTCGTGCCGGTCGCGCGGCCCGTGCAGACCGCCATCGAGCCGGAGCCGGTCATCCCCTCCCCGCTCGAGTGCGCCGCGCCCCCGGCCGAGCCGCCCGCCCGCCTGATCGGCGAGGCGATGCACACGTACATTCTCGTGGAAAAGGGCGAGACGCTCATCCTCATCGACAAGCACGCGGCGCACGAGCGCATCAATTTTGACCGCCTGCGCCAAAGCCCCGCTGACATTCCGTCGCAGACGCTGCTCGAGCCGCTGCCCTTCACGCCGGACGCGAGCGATGCCGACGTGCTGCAGCAGTACGGCGACGTGCTCGCGGAGCTCGGCTTCACGCTCGAGCCGTTCGGCCGCAACGATTACATTCTCCGCGGCGTGCCCGCGCAGCTCGACGCGGCGGACGCCCTGCCCGCGCTCGAGGAGATCTGCGCGCAGCTGCGCCATGGTGCGCAGATGGACGCGCAGTCCGTGCGCGACGAGGTGCTCAAGACCGTGGCATGCAAGGCGGCCATCAAGGCCGGCTGGCAGACCGAGCCCGAGGAGCTGCTGCGTCTGGCAGACGCGGTGTGCGCCGGTGAGGTGAAATACTGCCCGCACGGCCGCCCCGTCGCCGTGACGCTCACGCGCCGGGAGCTGGACAAGCTCTTCAAGCGCATTGTTTAAAAAGACTACAGGGAGCGCCGGAACGCGCTCCCTGTCAGACTGTACAACTTGGTTTACTTGTGGTAGTACAAAATGCCCATGCAGCCGGGGCCGCAGTGGTTCGACACCGTGCAGCCGGCCTGCGTGTGGAGAACCTCCTCAAACGGCTGGCACGCGCGCACGACGCGCTCGAGCTCTTTCCACGTGGCCTCGTCAATGCCGGAGTCGGTAATAAAGATGCGGTGGCAGTCAATGTCGTCGCGGCCCTTGAGCCGCTCCTCGATATACTGCACATAGCACTTTTCGAGCTTGCCGCGATACTTGCGGCCGACGCCCATCTTGCCGTCCTTGACCTCGATGCACGGCTTGAGGTGCAGGAGGTTGGCGCTGAGCGCCTTGAGCGCCGAGCAGCGGCCGCCGCGCACGAGATAATCGAGCGTGTCGAGCACGAAACTGACATCGAGCTTCTCGCGCTTTTTCTCCAGCGTTGCCGCGATGTCGGCCGCGTCCATGCCCTGCTCGGCCATCTCGGCCGCGTCAAGCACCAGGTGACCGATGCCGGTCGAGAGGTTGCGCGCATCCACGGGGTAGACGTTCGTAAACTCCTTGGCCGCGATGCAGGCGTTCTGGTAGCAGCCGGACATATCGCTCGAGATCGTGAAGTGGATCACGGCGTCATATTCCTTCCGGTACTCGGCGAAGTACGCCAGATAGTCCGACACGTTCACCGCCGCGGTCTTGCAGAGCTTGCCGGTGGCGTTGGCGTAATCGTAGAGCTCCTGCGGGTGCACGTCAATGCCGTCGCGCAGGGTCTCCTCGCCGCGGATGATGTACAGCGGCGTGATGCCGATGTGATAGCGCTCGATCAGCTCAGGCGAGAGATCACACGTGCTGTCGGCAGAAATTTTGATCTTCATGGGTTCACCTTCCTGAAAACTGGGGAATGTGCTTTCATTCTAACACATTTCTAATACTTTTCAACATAATCTTTCTGAATTCTCCCCCACGGAAAGGAGACTGTCACGATGCAGCCAAAACTTGTCGTCATTACCGGCCCGACCGCCTCGGGCAAGACCGCGCTCGGCGTGGCGCTCGCGCAGCGGCTGGGCGGCGAGGTCGTCTCGGCCGACTCGATGCAGATCTACCGCGGCATGGACATCGGCACGGCCAAGCCCACGCCGGAAGAGATGCAGGGCGTGCCGCACCACATGATCGACATCGCCGACCCTGCGGAAAACTACTCCGTCTCGCGCTACGCGCAGGAGGCGGCCGCCTGTGTCGATGACATTCTCTCGCGCGCAAAACTGCCGATCGTCGTCGGCGGAACGGGGCTGTATATCGACTCGCTCATCGCCGGGCGCACGTTTGCCGACGGTACGGCCGACACCGCGCTGCGGCAGGAGCTGAGCGAGCGCTATGACGAGATCGGCGGTGAGGGCCTGCTCGGCGAGCTGCGCAAGGTCGACCCCGAACGGGCAGCCAAGCTCCACCCTGCGGACAAAAAGCGCATCGTGCGCGCCATGGAGGTCTACATCCTCACGGGCAGAACCATCACACAGCACGATGCCGAGACCCGCGCCGTGCCGCCGCGGTACGACGCGGCGAAGATCGCGCTCGATTTCGCCGTCCGGCAGGATCTCTACGACCGCATCGACCGGCGCGTAGACATCATGGTGCAGCAGGGCCTGTTTGACGAGGTGCGCGCGCTGCTGGCCGCCGGCGTGCCGGCTGACTGCACGGCCATGCAGGCCATCGGCTATAAGGAGGCCGTCGCCGCCGTACAGGGCAAAGCCGCACCGCAGGACGCCGTCGCCGCCATTCAGCTCGCCTCCCGGCGCTATGCCAAGCGCCAGCTCACGTGGCTGCGGCGGGACCAGGATCTGTTCTGGCTCCGGCACGAAAAAACGCCGGACATGGACCGGGCGTGCCGCCTTTCGACGCAATTCTTATCCGCCCGCGGTATAGAATAGGGGCCTGTACGAATCCGGTGGAAGCTGCTATTTCTACCGGATTTGTATAAATTCACTATTTCACGGAGCGGCAGATTGTGCTATGATGAATCAATGTACTCCCGCTCCGGCCAAAGGAGCGGCGATCATGCAAAAGACACAGAACCTTCAGGACGCATTCCTCAATTACATCCGGCGGGAAAAGATCCCCGTGACCCTGTTTCTCATGAACGGGTTCCAGCTGCGCGGTGTTGTGCGCAGCTTTGACAGCTTCGTCGTGCTCATCGACGCCGACGGCCGGCAGCAGATGATCTACAAGCACGCGATCTCGACGGTCGCCCCGGCGCGGCCGGTCTCGCTCGAGCTGCAGGGCTGATCTCCCCGCCGCCCGCCGAAAGGAGGGCCGGATTTGAAGAAAACAAATACCTTCACGAACATTGCCATGTTCGTGCTCTTCGCGGCCATGCTCGTGTATCTGGGCGTGTATCTGTTCCGCTCGACGCAGCAATCCTACGCCACCGCCCCGGCGGTGCTCGTGACCGTCAGCGAGAGCGGGCAGGCCAGCGGCATCGTCGTGCGTGAGGAGCAGGTCATCGCCTCGGATAAGGAATTTCTGTCCCTGTCCGTGGACGACGGCAAGGAGGTCGCGCGCGGCGGCGAGATCGCCATCGGCGTGGACTCCAAAGCCGCGCTCGACAGCGCCAGCCGCGCCCGCGAGCTGAAAAAAGAGATCGCCTACGTCTCGAGCCTGCTTTCACGCGCGGGCAGCGCCTCCGGCGCGTCGGACCGCGACAGCGACGTGCGCAGCGCCATCCTGCAGCTCAATGCCGCCGTCTCCGCCGGCAGCACCTCGGAGCTGGATGACATCTGCATGAATCTCAGTTCCCTGCTCTTCGGCTCCACGACCGGCACCGTCTCGCAGGGCGACCTTGACGCGCTCAACGCCGAGCTGCACCAGCTCGAAAACGCGGGTGCCGGCCGCGGCAGCATCACGGCCCCGGCCGCCGGCCTGTTCACGTCCACGATCGACGGATATGAATCGCTCACGCCGGACATGCTTGAAAACCTCACGCCCGACGGCGTGGACGCGCTCGAACGCACCGCGCCCACCAAGACCGCCAGCGCCATCGGCAAGCTCGTCACGGCGAAAAAGTGGTACTTTGCCTCCGTCATGAACAAGGCCGACGCCGACCGCCTGAATCTGGGCAGCAGCGCCGCGCTCGATTTTCCGCAGCACTACACCGGCACCGTCTCGGCGACCGTGCTCAGCAAGAGCGAGCCGGACAGCAGCGGCAAGGTCGCCGTTGTGTTCGCGTGCAACGCAGCGCTGGCCGACACGCTGGCCATGCGCAAGGCGACGGCCGACGTGGTCTACAGCGAGCACACCGGTCTGCGCGTCCCGCTCAAGGCCGTGCATATGGATGACGACGGGCAGTCCTACGTCTACGTCGTCACGGCGGCACAGCTGGAGAAAAAACCGATCGAGATCATCTATCAGACCGACGACTACTGTCTCGTCGCCCAGAGCGCGGAGAGCAACGCCCTGCGCGCCGGCAACGAGATCGTTGTCACCGGAAAGGGCCTGTCCGATGGACAGGTCGTGAAATAAGGAGGCACCACCCAACTATGAGCACCATTGCCGAAAACATTGCCGCCATCCGCGCGCGCATCGACGCCGCCGCCCGCACCACGGGCCGCACCGGCGCCGACATCACGCTCGTGGCAGCGACGAAGATGAACGACGCCGCGCGCGTGCGCGAAGCCGTCGCCGCCGGGATCGACGCCTGCGGCGAGAACCGCGTGCAGGAGATGACCGAAAAGCTCGCCCAGGACGCCTACACCGGCGCCCCGCTGCACTTCATCGGCCACCTGCAGACGAACAAGGTCCGGCAGGTCGTGGGCAAGGTCGATCTCATCCAGTCGGTGGACTCGCCCGAGCTGTTGGCCATGATTGAAAAGCGCGCGGCCGGGCAGGGCATCGTGCAGGACATCCTGCTGGAAGTGAACATCGGCGGCGAGGCCGCCAAGAGCGGCGTGGACCCCGCCGCTCTGCCGGAATTGCTGGAAACAGCCGCCGGCTGCGCGCATATTCGCGTGCGCGGCCTGATGGCGATCCCGCCCGTGGCAGAAACTTCCGACGGAAATCATGCATATTTTACGAAAATGCATGAGCTTTTTGTTGACATCGGCAGAAAAAAATACGATAATGTTTCTATGGACTTTCTGTCCATGGGTATGAGCGGAGACTTTGAAGACGCCATTTCCGCCGGTGCGAACATGGTGCGCGTCGGCTCGTCGATCTTCGGCGCGCGGGATTATTCCCGGCACTGAACGCCGCTTCGGTGCACTCCGCAGAGATCAGTGCAGCGGTACAAGCAGCCGCCGGCACGTAAAAGGGGGGTCCCGAATGGGATTTTTGGATGAACTGAAAAAAATGACTCGTCCGTATGATGACGATGACGAGTTTTTCGATGATGAGGATGAAGCGATCCCGGTCGCAGAAGCGCCCGCTCCGGAGCGTCCGGCCCCGGCCCGTCCGGCTGCGGCACCCCGCCGCCCGGCGCCCGCGCCGAAAAAAAGCACCTTCATCCGCGACGATCCGGTGACGGAGCCGGAGCGCCCCGCGCCGAGCTACGCGCCGAAGGGCGACAGCCGCGTGGCCGACAAGGTCGTCAACCTCAACAGCGGCGGCCAGCTCAAGGTCGTGCTCGCCACGCCGAAGCAGTTTGAGTCCGCCGGAGAGATCGCGGATCACCTGCGTGATCGCCGCGCCGTGCTCATCAATCTGGAAAAGACGGATCCGGCCATCTCCCGCCGGCTGATCGACTTTTTGTCTGGCGTCGCCTACGCGCAGGACGGCAAGATCCGCCGCGTGGCAAGCGCGACGTATATCATCACGCCGTTCAATGTCGACCTCATGGGCGACCAGCTCGACGACATGGAGTCGGGCGAGTTCCATCTGTAAATCCGGGCATACTGTCTCTGGCAGCGCCCGCCGTGTAGTACACCTATAGAAAGAATGGAGGACTATCCAACATGACTCCTCAGGATATTCGGGAAAAAACGTTTGAAAAAGCGATGTTCGGCGGATACGACATGGCCGCTGTGCAGAACTATCAGGAAGAAGTGGCCACCGAGCTTGCCAACGCGCAGAAGGAAGTTGCCGTGCTCAAGGGCAAGATGAAGGTGCTGGTCGATAAGATAGAAGAGTACCGCGCCAGCGAAGACGCCATGCGTCTGGCCATACTGTCGGCCCAGAAGGTCGGCAAGCAGATAGAGGACGACGCTCAGGCCCGCGCCGACAAGATACTCAGCGAGGCCAAGAACACGTCCGACCGAATACTTGGCGGCCTCCAGCACGAAACCGCCAACGAGGAAGCCAAACTCCTCAACGCCAAAACGTCCTGCGCAAAATTTCTGGAAGATGTGCGTAATCTGTGCCTGAACCAGCTCGAGTACCTGGATAAGATCGCCGGGGCGAAGGCTGCGGCCGCGCAGCCTGCCGCCCAGCCGGCAAGCGTGAGCGCCGCCCCTGCCGAGCCGGTGTCCGAGCCCGCGCAGCCGGAAACTCCGGCCGCCGAGCAGCCCGCGGAAGCCATCCCCGTGTCCGCCGCCCCTGTGGAGGCGCAGCCGGTGGAGGCCGACGATACCGCGGCCGACAGCGCAGCAGATGACGCCACGCAGCTTTATCACTTCCTGCATAACAGCTGAGTGAACATGCAATCAACCAGGGCGGGACGGCCGGTGCCGTACCGCCCTGCGCAATTTTTGATGGAAATACAACTCTGAGAGGAGAAAGATAGAACCATGTCCAAGAACGATTTCAACGCCACGATCAATCTGCCGAAAACAGACTTTCCCATGCGCGCCGGCCTTGCCAAGCGGGAGCCCGAGATGCTCCAGCGCTGGTACGACATGGACCTGTACCACGAAATGCTCAAAAAGAACGACGGCAAGCCGCGCTTCAGCCTGCACGACGGCCCTCCGTTCTCCAACGGCGACATCCACATGGGCCACGCGCTCAACAAGGCGCTCAAGGACTTCATCGTCCGCTCCTACGCCATGCGCGGCTACTACACGCCCTACATCCCCGGCTGGGACAACCACGGCATGCCCATCGAGAGTGCCATCATCAAGGAGCAGAAGCTCAACCACAAGGCCATGAGCGTCGCCGACTTCCGCAGCGCGTGCCATGACTATGCGCAGAAATACATCGACCGCCAGATGGCCGGCTTCAAGCGCATGGGCGTCATGGGCGACTGGGAGCATCCCTACAAGACCATGAACAAAGGCTTCGAGGCCGACGAGGTGCGTGTGTTCGGCAAGATGTATCAAAATGGCCACATCTACAAGGGCCTCAAGCCCGTGTACTGGTGCCCTCACGATGAGACCGCCCTCGCCGAGGCGGAGATCGAGTATCAGGACGACCCGTGCACGACCGTGTACGTGAAGTTCCCGATGCACGACGACCTCGGCAAGCTGCCAAACGTCGACCACAGCAAGCTCTTTTTCGTCATCTGGACGACGACGATCTGGACCCTGCCCGGCAACCTCGCCATCGCGCTCAACCCGCGCGAGCTGTACAACCTCGTTCAGGCACCGAACGGCGAGGTGTACGTCATGGCCGACGCTCTGACCGAGAAGGTCATGCGCATCGGCGGCTTTGACAGCTACGAGGTGCTCGAGCAGCACCCCGGCGACTTCTTTGAGAACATGCTCGCCGACCATCCGTTCCTGCCCAAGACCTCGCGTCTGGTGCTGGCGGATTACGTCACGATGGATTCCGGCACCGGCTGCGTGCACACCGCGCCCGGCTTCGGCGCCGACGACTACCTGACCTGCAAGCGCTACGGTATGGACATGGTCGTGCCCGTGGACGATCAGGGCCGCCACACCGACTACGCCGGCAAGTACGCCGGTATGTCCACGGAGGCGTCCAACCCCGTCATCCTCGCGGACATGAAGGCTGCCGGTTCCCTGTTCGCGTCCGAGGACATCGTGCACAGCTACCCGCACTGCTGGCGCTGCAAGCAGCCGATCATCTTCCGCGCCACACCGCAGTGGTTCTGCTCCGTGGACTCGTTCAAGGAGGAGGCCGTCGCCGCGTGCGAGAACGTGCGCTGGCTCCCCGCGTGGGGCAAGGAGCGCATGGGCGCCATGATCCGCGAGCGCGCCGACTGGTGCATCTCCCGCCAGCGCCGCTGGGGCCTGCCGATCCCGGTGTTCTACTGCGACGACTGCCACAAGCCCGTGTGCAACGACGAGAGCATCGAGGCCGTGGCCAAGCTCTTTGAGCAGGAAGGCAGCAACGCCTGGTTTGACCGTCCGGCGGCCGACATCCTGCCCGAAGGCTTCACCTGCCCGCACTGCGGCGGCAAGCACTTCACCCAGGAGACCGACACGCTCGACGGCTGGTTCGACTCCGGCTCCACCCACGTCGCCGCCATGCAGCGCGACCAGGGCTTCTGGCCGGCGGATATGTATATCGAGGGCGGCGATCAGTACCGCGGCTGGTTCCAGTCGTCCCTGCTCGTGGCCGTCGGCGCGCTCGGCAAGGGCGCCCCGTACCGCGAGTGCCTGACCCACGGCTGGACCGTCGACGGCGAGGGCAAGGCCATGCACAAGTCCCTCGGCAACGGCATGGATCCGGCCGAGATCATCAACGAATTCGGCGCCGACATGCTGCGCCTGTGGGCAGGCAGCGCCGACTACCACGCCGACATGCGCTGCTCCAAGGAGATCTTCAAGCAGCTGACGCAAAACTACCTCAAGTTCCGCAACACGGCGCGCTACTGCCTCGGCAACCTCGACGGGTTTGACGCCGGGCACCTCGTCGCACCGGAGGACATGCTCCCGCTCGACCGCTGGGCCGTCACGAAGCTCAATGACCTCATCCGCCGCGTGGCCAAGGCGTATGACAACTATGAATTCCACGTTGTCTCGCACGCGATCAACGACTTCTGCGTCGTAGAGCTCTCGAGCTTCTATCTCGACATCATCAAGGACCGCCTCTACTGCGAGGAGCGCAACGGGCTCAAGCGCCGCAGCGCGCAGACGGCCCTGTTCCTCATCCTCGACAGCATGACGAAGATGTTTGCGCCGATCCTCGCCTTCACCTGCGACGAAATCTGGCTGGCCATGCCGCACCGCGCCGAGGACGACGCGCGCAACGTGCTGCTCAACGTCATGAACCAGCCGTTTGACGCCTACGCACTCAGCAACGACGAGCTCGCCAAGTGGGACCAGCTGATCCGCGTCCGCACGGATGTCAACGGCGTGCTCGAGGCCGCTCGCGCCGAAAAGCGCATCGGCAAGCCGCTCGAGGCTGCCGTGACGCTGCGCGCCGACGATGATGCCGCCAAGGCCGCGCTCGACGACGTGCAGAGCATGAATCTGCCCGAGCTGCTCATCGTGTCGCAGTGCCTCGTCGGCGGCGACGTGCCGGAAGACGCCGTCACCGGTACCGGCACGAATTTCCCCGGCCTGCACATCTCCGTGCACAACGCGCCCGGCACCAAGTGCCCGCGCTGCTGGATGCACTCCGAGCAGGCCGACCCCGAGACCGGACTGTGCCCGCGCTGCGCCGCCGTCGTCGCCGCGCAGAAGGCGGAGTAAACCACCGATCCCAAAATCCTGATCCGAAAGCGAGGAACCGCTATGTGGTATGCCATCGTAGCCATCCTGATCCTCATCGCTGACCAAGGCCTGAAGTACTGGGTCACGCTCAACATCCCGCTCGACACCGGGCACGTCACGCTCATCCCCGGTGTGCTGGAGCTGACGAATATCCACAACAACGGCGCCGCGTTCAGTATCCTGCAGCACGCGCCGCACTGGATCTTCGTCATCTTCACGGTCGTGTTCGCCGCCATCGCGGTGTTCTGCCTGCGGCGCAACGTCGTGCACGGCAAGATCGGCCGCTGGTCGGTCGTGCTCGTGCTGGCCGGCGCGGTCGGCAACTGCATCGACCGCATCCTCAGCGGCTACGTGGTGGACATGTTCAACTTCCTGTTCGTGCGCTTCGCCGTGTTCAACCTGGCGGATATCTTCATCGTCGTGGCCGGCATCGCCCTGTGCCTGCACGTCATCTTCTACCGGGGTGACGGCAGCGAGGACGCACCTGCGCCCAAAAAAGCGCGCAAGCCCCGCAAGCGCGCGGATGCCTCCGCCCGGGCGCACAAGCTGCACCTGCCCGCTCGGAAGCAGCCCATCGAGCCGCCCACCGCACCGAAAGTGCCCGCTGCCGCGCAGCCAGAGGCCCCGACTCCGGCGAAGGATGATCCCTTTGCGGCGTGGGATCGCGCGCCCGTGCAGGCGCAGCCGGTGACCCCGGCAGCGCCGGAAGCGCCGAAGGCCCCGGCAGCCCCCGCCGCACCGGCGCCGGTGCAGACCGCACCCAAGGCGGCCGCACCTGCCCCCAAGCCGGCGGATGCGGCCCCGACGGATCCCCTGCTTGCCTATCTCAACAGCACGCCCGCCGCGCCGGTCGAGCCGGAAGCCCCGGCTAAGGACACGGACGCCGCCCCGACGGACGGCGATAGCTACTCGCTCGACGATATTTTGGCGGAGTTTTCGGATTTCTAATGGAACAGCGAACGATTCAAACACAGGAGAGCGCCGAGCGGATCGACGCTCTCCTTGCGCGCTCTTTTCCGGAGCTCACGCGCAGCGCCGCCCAGCGGCTGCTCGCGCAGGGGGCCGTGACGAAAGACGGCGCACCCGTGAAGAAAAACTATAAGACCGCACCCGGCGACACGTTTGTCGTCACGCTGCCGGATGCCGCGCCCTCGGAGTTGGTGGCGCAGGATCTGCCGCTGGACGTGGTGTATGAGGACGATGACCTCATCGTCGTCAATAAGCCGCGCGGCATGGTCGTGCACCCAGCCCCCGGGCACGAGGACGGCACGCTCGTCAACGCCCTGCTCGCCCACTGCGGCGACAGCCTCTCCGGCGTCGGCGGGGAGCGGCGGCCCGGCATCGTACACCGCATCGACAAGGACACATCCGGTCTGCTCGTCGCGGCCAAGAACGACTTTGCGCATCTTGCGCTCTCGGCGCAGCTGGCTGACCACACCATGGCCCGCACGTATGAGGCCGTCGTCTGCGGCAATCTGCGCGAGGATTCCGGCACGGTCGATGCGCCCATCGGCCGCCACCCAACGGACCGCAAGCGCATGGCCGTAACGCAGAAAAACGCCCGCCACGCGGTCACGCACTGGTCGGTCATCGCGCGCTACAACGGCTACACGCACATCCGCTGCGAGCTGGAGACCGGCCGCACGCACCAGATCCGCGTGCACATGGCGCACATCGGCCACCCTCTGCTCGGCGATCTGGTCTACGGCCACAAGCGGCCGGAAAAGGGCCTGAGCGGGCAGTGCCTGCACGCGCGGGCGCTGCGCTTCATCCACCCGCGCACCGGCGCGCTCGTGACGTTCACGTGCCCGCTGCCGGACTATTTTCAGGACGTGCTGGCGCGCCTCGGCCCGCCGGTCGGCTGATCAGAAAGGAGCATTCGCATGCGCAGATCCGATCGTGAGATCACCGATTTTCAGGAGCTCATCACCGTCATGCGCGGCTGCGACGTCTGCCGCCTCGCCCTGCATGACGAGCCGTATCCCTACATCCTGCCACTGAACTTCGGTCTGGAGGTTGACGGCGAGACCGTCCGTCTGTACTTTCACGGCGCGAACGCCGGCACGAAGTACGACCTCATCGCCAGAAATCCGAACGTCGCCTTTGAGATGGATCGCGGCCACGAGCTCATCCTCGACGACGAGCACGGCAACTGCACCATGACCTATGAGAGCGTCATCGGTCAGGGCCGCATCGCAATCGTGCCGGACGCGCAGAAGGAGCACGCGCTGAGCGTGCTCATGGCGCAGTACCGCGCGCCGGACTTCCCGTATTCCAAGGCCGTCATTCCCGCGACGACCGTCCTGTGCCTGACCGTCGAGCACATGACCGGCAAGCGCCGCGCGAAAAAACACGGGTGAGCACCGCTCCCCCGGCAGCAAAACACCCTCCGCAGGCAAAGCCTGTGGAGGGCGTTTTTTCGTGATACCGCCGAAAATCAGCGGATGAAATTGGTGAACTTGCGCATCTCCGTCGCCGGGCGCGGAACACCGGCGGCGTCCCCCGCCGCGATGCACTGCAGCAGCCAGAGCAGATTGCGCGCGAGCTGGCGCATGGTCTGCAGGCCCTCCTTGTCCTGCGCGACGTCCTCCGGGCGCGCGCCGTGTACCATCGGCCAGTACTGCGAGGACACGACCGGCATATTCGAGATCATCGGGTATTTGACCAGCTGATCGAGCGCGGCCGTCGTGCCCGCGCGCCGCGCCGAGACGACGCAGGCGCAGGGCTTGTTCGCCCAGCCGTCGCCGGCGTAGAACAGTCGGTCGCAGAACGCCGACATCGCGCCGGAGATTCCGGCATAGTGCACCGGGGACGCGAGCACGAGCGCATCCGCCGTCTCCATCGCGTCAATGGCGTCGTTCACCAGGCCGCCGCGCACGCAGTGCCCGGTCGCATTGCATCCACCGCAGGCGGTGCAGCCGCCGGCCTGCTCTGCGCCAACGGTCAGGATCTGCGTCTCGACCCCCGCCGCCTGAAGCACCTGCTCCATTTCGTGCAGGGCGGTGTATGTGCAGCCGCGCGGGTGCGGGCTGCCGTTGATCATGAGAATTTTCATTGTATCACCTCAAGCGCAGGATAGCACAAATCACCGACCCACGCAAGGCGGCGCCCCGGCTGATTCCCCGCACATGGGCAAAGATAAAAACGCCCTCCGGACGGTTTCTCGCCCGGAGGGCGTTTCTGCAGCGCAAACAACGATCGCCCCGCAGGCCGATGGCCTGCGGGGCGGTGTTTTCTATTGGGGGACATGCGCTCGCGCACGCACATGCACATCAGCAGAGGCCGGGGAACAGCGCGCACATCACGATGACGGCGGCCGTGCCGCAGGTCGTGGCGATGACCGTTGTGATGAACATAGGCGGATAGATCTCCCTGAGCTTCATGCGGCACATCGGCAGCAGCATCAGGATGGCGCCGGAGTACGGCATGGAATCGAGCGTCGTCGCGGCAAAGCAGGCGATACGGTGGATCGCGTTGACATTGAGCCCGAGATCGAGCAGCTTCGGTGCGATGAGCGGCAGAGAAATCAGCTGGCCGGTGGAGGAACCGCCGGTGAGCATGCACATGACGGCGACGACCACGGCGCAGATCAGCATCGGGGACATGTTGATGCCGGTGATGGCATTGAGCATGGTCGTGAACGCTTCCGTGTTGGTCACGACACCGGCAAAGCCGCAGATGGCCGCGACCGTCAGCGACATGTGGATGGAGTCCGCCGCGCCGGTGCTGATGAGCTCACGCAGGTTCTTCGCCTTGAGCTGCTTCCAGAACAGCAGGATGGACAAAACGGTGCTGCCGATCACGCAGATGTTGATGTTGATCTTCAGAATGTTGAAGGCGACAAAGAGCGCGACCAGCGGAATGAGCGCGATCCAGAAATTCGGGCGCGGCGTGTTCTTGTCATAGTGCGGATCGAGCGGGTGGAGCTCAAAATGCTCGCCCTTGGCCCGCGCCTTGTTGATGTAGATATTCATCAGGACGATGATGACGACGACTTCGACCGCCGCACCGACAAGGCCGGGGACGAGCGCCACATCCGCCGCCGTGCCGAGGGCGGTCATGGCGGCGACGTTGGTCACCTGCGGGCTGCCGGGCATGGTCAGCGTAAACGTATAGGAAGCCGCGGCGAGCACGCCGAGGATAAAGCGCTTGGGAATGTCGCAATATTCAAAGATCGTGAGCGCGACCGGGTACATGAGCACGATGAACACGCTGGCATTGATGCCGCCCATGCAGAGGATGACGCCGATGGCAACAATGACCGCGACCGCGATCACATTTTTCTTCGTGTTGCTGGCGCCGGGCCGCAGGAGCTTGCTCATGATCGTGTCGGCGATGGAGAAGGCCGCGCCGCTCTCCGAATAGATCTTTGACTGAATGCTGCCGAACAGCAGCAGGAAGAAGAAGCTTTTGATCGGGACGAACATGCCGTTGACATAGGAGCCGAGCAGCGTGTCCATAAACGGAAGCACGTTGAACGCGATCACGACCGCCGCGCCCACGATCGAAGCAACATAAACGGACCAGTCCTTGTAGCAAAGATAGATCACGACAAGGAAGCCCAAAATACAACCAACTACGCCCATAGGATGCTACCTTTCGTATTGATGTCGGTCTCTCCGCTTACTGTGCGGCATGACCGGAGGAAGGGAAAACCGGCCATGCCGCAAACATGAGGGGAGGATGGTGTGCGGATGATGCTGCGCGGATCAGGCCTGCGCGGCCTTTTCCTGCGCAGCCTTTTCTTCTGCGGCGACCTCGGCCAGCGTGCGTCTCTTGGGCTGGGGGATGGTGGTGTAGAAGATGACGGCGATGATGCAGGCGATGATGGCATAGATCATGGAGGCAGTGTAGCTGCCGGTGGCCTTGACGAGCGCCGAGCTGATCTTCGGGCTGATGAAGGTGCAGATGATCATATAGCCGAGCATGCAGATGCCGAAGATGCCGCCGGCATACTTGGAGCCGTAGGTCTCCTGAACGGCGACCGGGTGGCAGCAGTTCGTCGCGCCGAAGCCAACTGCCAGCAGGACATAGGCAATGTAGAACATAGCCAGGCTGTGGGCAAACATCAGGCAGAGCGAAGAAGCAACGGAGCAGATGCCGCAGATCGTATAGACCTTGCGGTAGCCGAGCTTGTCGATGAGCGCGCCCATACCGAAACGGCCGATGACGTTGCAGATCGAGTAGATCGACACGCCGATGGTGGCCGCGTTGAGCGAGTAGCCCGCGTCCGAAATGAGAACGGAGAAGCGGGGGTAGCAGATGATGTACATGGTCGGGAACAGGCCGTAGCCGAGGAACAGGTGCCAGTAGCCGCGGGTCCGGAACGCCTGGCCGGGCGTCAGGCTCTCGAGCTGCGTGGCTGCGAGCTTGGGATCGTCCGCCTTGGCCTTCCAGCCAGCCGGGGCATAGCCCACCGGGGCGCTCTTGAGACCGATGGCCGCGCAGATACCGATGACGATGATCGCGCCGCCGACGATGTAGAGCGTGACGATGATGCCGATGCTGCCGATGAGCTTGACGATCAGGGGCGCGAGGAAGGTGGCGGAGCCGCCGTTAAAGGCCATGCACAGGCCGGAGGCAAAACCGCGCTTGTCGGGGTACCAGCCGGTCGCGCAGTAGGTGCTGCCGGTGTACGTGAAGCCGACGCCGAGACCCTGCAGGACGCTGAAGGTGATGTACAGCATCCAGGGGGAGCCGGAGGGGACCATGCCGGACAGCAGGAACGCGAGGCCCAGCAGGATGCAGCCGAGGATGAGCGTTTTCTTGGCGCCGATCTTGCCGAGCAGCCAGCCGCTGAGGATGTGGCCGGGCGTCTGCATGAAGGCCATATAGGTGGCGACGCCGGCAATGGCTTCCGTCGTCCAGCCGAAGTGCTTTGCCATCGGGGAGACGAAAACGGCCGCGGAGTTGACGATGCCGCACATGGCGAGCACGATCAGGGCACGCACCAGAATACCTGTGCGATTCGGTGTTTTGATTGCGTTGTCCATATCTTTCTCCTTATATCTTCATATTGTTCTGAGCGGATGTGTCAGTTGCAGGTCCAGCCGCCGTCGACCGCGACGACCTGGCCGGTCGTGTATGTGCAGCAGGGCGCGGCGAAGTAAACACACAGGCCGTCCATCTCGCCGAGGATGCCGTGGCGCTCTTTCGGGCAGCGGTCCTTGTGCAGCTGCACAAAAGCGTCGGAGTCGATGAACTTCTCGGTCAGCTCGGTCGGGAAGTAGCCCGGCGCGATGCAGTTGACGGTGATGTTGTACTTGCCCCAGTCGTTGGCCATGGCCTTGGTCATCATGTGCACGCCGCCCTTGGAAGCGCAGTACGGTGCGGTCCAGACGTTCTTTCTGGAGACGAAGCCGTGGATGGAAGAGACGTTGACGATGCGCCCATAGTTGTTGGGGATCATGGACAGGCGCGCGACGTCGCGGCAGAGATAGAACAGGCCGGTCAGGTCGGTATCGACCACGTGGGACCACTGCTCATCGGTCATGGTCGCCGGGTCGCCGGAGCCGCCGGTACCGCCGGAGTTGACCAGAATGTCGATCTTGCCGAAGTGCGCAATGACGTCCTCCACGCACTTGGTGACGGACTTGGAGTCGCACAGGTCGAGGTAGTGGGGGTAAACCTCCACGCCGTACTCCGCGGCGATCTCCTTCGCGTTCTTCTCCAGGCGGTCGGTGCGGCGCGCCACAATGGCGACGTTGGCGCCGGCGTTGGCCATTGCCTTTGCAAACTGCAGGCCGAGGCCGGAGCTGCCGCCGGCAACCAGAGCGACCTGACCGGTCAGATCAAAAATGTTGTTTTTCATGGTATCGTCTCCTTTTTTTGAAATCGTTCAGAATCGGTTTTTCGTATCTACTTGATCTACTTGTATCTATGTGTCAGAATTCCCATGCGAGGGCGAACGCATCGCGGTTGGCCTCGAGCATGGTGCCGCCGCGCACAGCGTCGCCGGCATAGACGACGTGGTCAAAGTTCCGGTCGAACGCCGCGCGCGCGGCCAGATCCGGCCGGCTGCCCATCGCCAGAACGACGGCCTCGGCCTTCAGCTCCGTGCACTGGCCGGTGTGCGTGTCCCGCAGACGGATGCCGCCGTCGTCCACTGCGGCGATGGCCTGGCCGGTGCGGAACGTCACGCCGGCCTCCCGCAGCAATGGCAGGAGCTTGAACTTCGTGATGTAGTATACGGACGCGCCGATCTCATCAGCCATTTCCACGATCGTGACCTTGTTGTTCGCACACAGGAAGTGGGCCACTTCCAGTCCGACGTGTCCGCCGCCGATGACGGCGACTTCTCTGCCCTCAATCGCGCGGCGGCCGAGCAGAACATCCTCGATGCCGAACACGTTTTCGCGGTCGATGCCGGGAATGTCCGGCACGATCTGCTGCCCGCCCATGGTGACAAAAACACCGTAGGGATCGAGCCGGCGGAGCTCCGCCATGGTCGGCGCGTGATTCAGCTCCACCTGCACGCCAAGTGCGGCAAGCTGATTTTTCTGCGTCTCGATGTACTCGGCCACGAGCCCTTTGCACGGTGCCTTGGAGGCGAGCACGGCACTGCCGCCGAGATAGGCGCGCCGCTCAAACAGAATCGGGCGGAAGCCGCGCTCGGCCAGGACGATCGCCGCCTGCATACCGGCAGGCCCGCCGCCGATCACCGGCACGCACCGGCCCGCGCCGTCGCGCCGCAGCGCCGCGGCGTTGTAGTCCCGCTCGCGGCCGAGCCGGGGATTGATGGCGCAGCGGATGCCGCGGTGGTTGACGACCTCCTTGTTGCAGCTCATGCAGCCGATGCACTTGCGCAGGAGCGGCTCCTGACCGCCGCGTGCCTTGCTGACCCAATCCGGATCTGCGAGCTGTGCCCGGGACACACCGGCGAAATCGCACACGCCCTCGCGCAGCAGCGCCTCGGCGGTCGCGGGATGCTTGATGACGTTGACCGCGATGACCGGGATCTGCACCGCCGCCTTGACGGCCAGCGCGTTCTCCTTTTTCCAGCCCTCGGGGAAGTAGCAGGGCTCGATGAAGGCGGCCGGATTTTCATAACCGCCGCTGCTGACGTTGATGCACGACACACCGTAGTGCTCGAGCAGTTTTGCGATCTCCACCGCGTCCGCCTTCTGCAGGCCCTCGGGGATATAATCGCAGCCGTTGATGCGCACGCTGATCGGGAAATCGCGGCCGCACGCACAGTGGATGCCCTCGATGATCTCGCGGACGATGCGCATCCGGTTTTCGAGGCAACCGCCGTATTCATCGGTGCGCACATTGCTGTGCGGGCTGAGAAACTGGTGCAGCAGATAACCGTGCGCACAGTGGAGCTCCACGCCGTCGGCGTTGGCCTGCTGGGCATACACGGCGCCGGTGACAAATTTATCGACCATGCCGTGGATCTCCTCGCGCGTCATTTCGTGCGACACGCGGCCCGTGGCCGGATTCACGATCCCGCTCGCGGAGATGACCTGACGGCCTCCGTTGAACTGCGGCTTGCCCTCGCGGCCGGGGTGGAAGAGCTGGAAGAACACCTTGCAGTCGTAACGGTGCAGCGTGTCGGTCAGCAGCGCGAGGCGCTTGATGAACCGCGGCGCGTGGATCTGCAGCTGATGGGTCTCGGCGATGCCGTTTTCCCCGTCGACCGCGCAAAATTCGGTGATCAGCAGCCCGCAGCCACCGGCCGCCCGGGCCTTGTAGCAGGCGATGATCTCATCGGACGCCTCGCCGTTTTCTGCGGCAAGGCCGTTGCCCATGGCGGTCATCACGACGCGGTTTTTGATCCGCAGGCCACCGATGTAACCGGGCCTAAACAGGTTTTCGTAGTTCATGGTTCCGTCCTTGTCGTCATGGAATCTTTCAAAGTACCGCTGAGCAAATGCGGGTTTTTTCTACCTTGGTTCGCATGATACCCGAAAGATAAAAATGTCACAATGTCACGAACGCTTAAAAAGAATACGGAATTTGTTCACGGCTGACAAAAAAGTAACATGCCTGCCGGAACGCTGCGCGAGACGCAGAGCGCCTCGCGCGTGGGACTGGAATCAGATGTAAAAGCACTTTTCGTAGGCGGCCTTCGTGGCGTCGGCCATGGTGCCGGCCTTCGTCGCGTCGCCGACGACAATGACCTTGTCAAACGCTGCGGCCAGCTTGTCCTCATAGGCCTTGTCCGGCCGGTTGCCGAGCGCCATGACGACAATGTCGGCATCCACGCTGACGGTCTCGCCGCCGGGGAGCTGTTTAAGCGCAACGGTCCCCTCGCCGACGCCGGCGAGCGCGTGCTGCGTCAGGATCTCGACGCCGTTTTCCTGCAGCAGCGACAGGAGCTTATACTTCGCCGTGCGGTAGATGGACGTGCCGACTTCCTTCTGCATCTCGACGACCGTGACCTGGTTGTCAGCGCACAGATAGTGCGCGACCTCGAGACCGACATGGCCGCCGCCGATCACGGCGATCTTTTTGCCGGCAAACCGTACCTTGCCGAGCAGGACATCTTCAATATAATAAACGTTGTCGCGATCAGCGCCGGGGACTCCGGGGATGATCTGATTGCCGCCGCAGGCGACCACGACGCAATACGGCTCGAGCGTCTGAATACGCGCGACCGTGCCCGGCGTGTTGAGGTGCACCTCGATGCCGTATTCCTGCATCTCGGCGATCTGCGTGTCCACGAATTCCTGCGCCATGTGCTTGCACGGCGCCTTGGAAGCGAGGATTGCGCTGCCGCCGAGCGTGCCGCTCGCTTCAAAAATAACCGGCTCGAAGCCGCGCTTTTTCATCAGCAGGGCAGCCTGCATACCGGCCGGTCCGCCGCCGACAACAGCCACCTTGCGGCCATTGCCGTTTTTCACGAGCTTGTCATCGCCGAATGTGACCTCGTGGCCGGCGACGGGGTTGAGCGCGCAGTGCAGCGTGCGGCCCGCGACGACGGACTTGTTGCAGTTCATGCAGCCGAGGCACTTGCGGATGAGATCCTCACGCCCGGCCATGGCCTTCTGCACAAGATAGGGGTCGGCAATGTGCATACGGGACATACCGACAAAGTCACTCACGCCCTCCTGCAGCAGCTGCTCGGCAAACTGCGGATGCTTGACGGTGTTGACCGCGATGATCGGAACGCTGACCTGGCTCTTGATGGCCTTGACAAAGCCGCTTCTCCAGCCCTCGGGGCTGTAGCAGGGCTCGATCATGGTCGCCGCGCTCGCGTACACGCCGCAACTGACGTTGAAGTAATCGACATACGGCTCCAGATACTTGGCGATCTCGACGCAGGCGTCCTGGTCGTTGCCGCCCTCGACGAAGTCGTTGCCGTTGATGCGCGCGCCGACAACGAAGCCTGGCTCGACGACCTCGCGGATGCCCTTCAGGATGCGCACGATAAAGCGGCAGCGGTTTTCCATGGAGCCGCCGTATTCGTCGGTGCGCTTATTCGTGTAGGGGCTCAAAAACTGCTGCAGCAGGTAGCCGTGCGCGCCGTGGATCTCCACGCCGTCGGCGCCGGCGGCCTGCGCATTGAGCGCGGCCTGAACGAAGAGACCGACCAGCCGGTCGATATCCTCGATGGTCATCTCGCGCGGCAGGATCGTGTCGCGGCCGACCACACTGTTGAGCTCTACGCTCGGCGCCATGGCCTGGCGGCCGCCGTTGATCGCCGGGGGCGCTTCGCGTCCGCCGTGGTGCAGCTGGACGAAGATCTTGGCGCCGTGGCGGTGCACGGCATCACAGATGCGCTCAAAACTCGCGATCTGGCGCGCGTCCCAGATGCCGAGCTGGATGCGGTTGCAGTGACCGCTGTCCGGATCGACCGACGTGAACTCCGGGATGATGAGGCCGCAGCCGCCCTTAGCGCGCTCCTCATAGAACCGGACCTGCTCCGGCGTGGAGCAGCCGTTCCAATCGCCGAGCATCGTGCCCATGGCCGTCATGACGACGCGGTTGCGCAGCTCGAGCCGGCCGATGGTTCCCTTTTCAAATAATTTTTCGTAATGCATAAGCAGCAAACCTCAACTTTCAACTTTCTGCGTTTCTGCCGTCCGGTGCTCACCCGTGCGGCAAGAGAGGTAGAAAAAACGCATTTGGCTCATATCAACTTTGCTGCCCTCATTGTATCTGCGCCGTGCGACTGTGCCTATGTCATGCGTGAAAAAAATAGCAAGCAAAACCATGCACGATGCACAATGTGCACGCACGCCGGTCCGGCGGTTTCGGCGGCGGACAACCCCCCGCTGTCGAAATGAACAAAAACACCGCAAATTTTGTTCACAATGCACTTGCGGAGCGGCCGGTATTCCATGTATAATGTTCTTGTTAATTTGTTGACATTTGCTGCAAAAAGGAGGCGCCGTATGCTGTTTTCAGAACTTGCCAAGCGGGTGACAGAAAAATATCCGGAGGTCAAAACGGTCTACCCCATGGACTGCGAACTGAGCAACGTGGAGCTGTATGACCCGAGCGGGGCGGCCCCGCCGGTCGACACGCTGGGCATCTATACCGCCCGGCAGATCGGCCAGGACATGACGCTGCCGCTCTGCTTTGTGTGCGCGGGCGCGCCCGATCAGGTGGCGCACGACAAGATCGCCTACAGTGACAGCAACTACATCATCATCCCGCAGGTCTCGGCCGTGGATGTGGTGTATTACATCATGTCGCTCTTCGGCAACTCCTTCAAGCAGCAGAAGCTGTACTCCAACCTGATCTATATGCTGCTCAACGGCGCGGATCTGACGTCGGTGTTCTGCGAATTTTCCAAGGGCACCGGCTCGCAGCTGCTGGCCATCGACATTTCCGGCAAGGTGCTGGCCTATTCCAAGCCGTTCATGGTCAATCACCCGCACTGGATCCACAGCATCGAGGTCGGCTATCTGGATAACTACCTGATCGAGTACATCCTCTCGTACCGGGTCAAGCATAAGATGGACATGTCGCCCAACACGTTCGTGCTGTTCTGCAACCGGCTGCAGATGTACATCAAGGTCATCCGCGTCATTGCTGACAATGAGATCATCGGCTACGTGTTCATGGGCAATTACACCGGGGAGTTCCCGTGGTTCAGCGACAAGCTGATGCAGCTGCTGGCCAAAAACCTGCACTCCACCCTGCTCGGCAGCCGCAGCTACAGCACCTACCGCTTCAACATGCACCAGAGCGTGCTCAGCGACATCATCGAGGGTGCCAGCGAGGAGGAGACGATCCAGCGCATCAACGCCGCCAAGCTGACCTTCCCGCCGAATATGCGCGCGGTCGTGCTCAAGCCGAGCTATTTCAGAGGCAACGAATATCTTTACGACGTGCTGACGCCGCGCGTCGCGGAGATCCTGCCGGCCTCGCCGCGCGTGTATAAGAAAAACGCGATTGTCACATTCGTCGGCGTGGACAATGCGGGCGCGCTCCCGGAGGAGACGCGCATGGCCATTGAGACCCTCGCGGCCGACGGGCAGGTCCTCGTCGGCGTGAGCAATCTGTTCCACAAACCGTCGAAGCTCTACGTTTACTATCAGCAGGCGCTGCAGGCCATGTCCTTTTCGCGGCGGCTGTCGAACACCGGCGGCGTGTTCTTCTTCTCGGACTATGCGTTTTACATCATGCTCGACCGTATGGAGGACAAGCCGCTGCTTGAGCAGTGCCGCCATCCGGTGCTCGCCAGCCTGGAAACCTACGACGCGGGCAAGAACACCGAGCTGTACGAAACGCTGAAGATCTATACCAAAACCGGCTTCAGCAAAAACCGCACGGCCGAGCTCATGTTCATGCACCGCAACACGGTCAATTACCGCATCCAGCAGATCGAAAATCTGTTCTCCGTGGATTTTTCGGACCCGTCGCTGCTGTTCAAGCTGCAGTATTCCTTTTACATCGACGCGTTTTTGAAAAACCGCTATTCCGATCTCGCGGCGCCGCCCGGGATCCCGGGCAGCGAATAAAGACAGCAGCTCGGGCGCGGCAGAGCTGCCGCGCCCGCGCCCGTTTTCTTCTGCCGGAACACAGAAAAGAGCACCTCCCGGGCGGGAGGTGCTCCTGTTCTTTATGCGGCTCTGCTCAGTCGTCGTAGCCCTCAAGCGCCTTGAACTCGGCGTCGAGCTCTTCGTCCTTGCGCAGGTCAGCCTCGATGCGCGCGAAGCGGTCGCGCAGCATCTGGTGGGTGTGCACGTGCGGGTGCACGTAGAGCTGCTCGTCCTCCATGGCGCGGAACAGACGCGGGCCGACAAAGCGGGGGTTGTAGCCCTGGTTCTTGATGCGGCCTTCAAAATTGGCCTTGTAGTCCTGATAGTCGCTGGTCGCGTAGAAGGGATCATACGGCTTCTGGAACTTCTCGGGGCGGCGCTTCTCGCTGTCCCAGATCGTGGTGTTGACGTATTCCGGGCAGAACGCGGTCACGCCAATGTACGGCGCGTAGTTGACGGCATAGTCCTTTACGCTCTCGGCAAGGCTCATCGCCGCATGCTTGGACGCGGTGTAGGCCGACTGGATGCGCATGCCGGGCTGCAGACCGCCGATGGAGACGGTGAACAGGAAGTAGGCGTCGGTGCCCTGCTTTTTCATGATGGGCAGCACTTCCGTGACGTAGTAGGCCATGCCAAGGAAGTTGACACTGGTGATCCAGTCCCAGTCCTGGGCCGGGATGTTGCCCAGCGTGCCGGCGCCGGCAACACCGGCGTTGCTGTAGAACACATCGATGCGCTCAAACTCCGCCATGATGCGCTCGACGCTCATGCGGACCTGCTCGTACTCGGACACGTCCACGGTGATGGTGACAACTTTGGGCGCGCCCAGCGCTTCACATTCCTTCTTGACCTCCTGCAGCCGGTCGCCTTCGAGGTCGATCAGCGCGAGATTCATGCCGCGGCGTGCAGCCTCCAGTGCGAAGGCTTCGCCGATGCCATTGGCAGCGCCGGTGATGCCGGCTACTTTTCCAGCAAATTCTTTCATTGTAGTTACCTCCGTTTGTTCAGGATGATCTTTTGAAAAATCGTCTTTCTTACTGTGGCATCATCATAACACACGCGGATCGTTATTTCTTTAGCAAATATAACAAGAACTGCCGCCGTGACTGTGCATGCAAGACAATTTCGCCCCAGGGGACAGTTTTGCGCATAGGGTTTCTTTTGACAGCCATTTTATCAAGCACACCTTATTGTATTCTCTTTAGAACAGGCAGAATAAGTGCAAAGTTCTGTCAACATACGCAAATTGAAATGTAGACACGCAAAATCATACCAGCGGATGTGGTCATTGTGCCCTATACGAGCCGCATAAAAATCACGCATCACAGACGCATCGAGTCCGACCTCGAGCGCGAGGAGGCGCTGCACGAGAAATACGCCCCTCTGCAGAAATACTGATTCCCGCACACAGAGCAAAAAGCCCCGCCGGTTTTCCGGCGGGGCTTCGCGGTTTCTGTCCGGTTTGTGTCCCTGCTCACAGCTCCTGCAGCATGAGGGAAAACGCCTCCCAGAACGTGAGGCTGCTGCGCACGGTGAGCTGCACATCCGGCGCACCGTCCACCGTGACCGCGTAGAGCGTCTGCGGCGGAAGATTCGTGAAGATGCACGACCGGTGCTTTGCGTCCAGCGTTGCGACCATGGTGTTGTCGCGCGTCTCGCGCACCTGCCAGAGCCGCACGGTTACGGGCGCATCCGGCAGCGCATCTGCTGCGACGACGAGTCGTGCTGTGCCGGTCGCAAACACATACGCGCCGACCTCTTCGGCGGTGCCGCTGACCGCACGCCCGGCAAGGTCGGTCGCACCGGCCGGGAGCGCGGCAGACGCAGCCCTGCCCGGCTGACCGAGGATCACAAAGGTCTTGCCGATGAACACGAGAAACACGACCAGCAGCACGCCCAACACCGCGCCGAGCGCGCGCAGGCAGTGCTTGCGGCGGCGCATTTTCCGCGCCAGAGCGCGTGCGATCGCGTCCGTGCCGGGATCGTCCGCCGCAGGCGCGGCGGGCGTCAGACCGCGCCGCAGCTGCGCATATTGCGCCCGGCAGTTCGGGCAGGTATCCATGTGCGCGGCCAGCGCAGCGCCGCTATCGGCGCTGCAGCAGCCGTCCAGATACAGCGGCAGCAGATCCGCTGCCATGCCGCAGGTGATCGGGTTCATGTCGATTCCTCCATTCGTTCGATGATCTTGTTTTTGGCGCGAAAGTATGTGACCTTCGCCCATGACTCGGACTTGCCGAAGATGTCCGCAATGTCGCGGAAACTCAGCTCACCGAGCGTGCGCAGCAAAAACACTTCCTTATACTGCGCGCCCAGCTCGTGCACATGGCGGTAGATCTGCCGCGCCTGCTCCCGGTCAAGGAAGCGCTCGACAAAGTCCGTCTCCGCCGGCTGGGTCTCAAGCGCATCCGCGCCGACCGTGCGCGCGCTGCGCCGGAAGTCCTGGAAATACGCGTTTTTCGCAATGGCGCACAGCCACGTCTCGATCTTGCTGTCGCCGCGAAACGAATCAAAATGGGTATAGGCGCGGTAGAAGGTCTCCGCCGTGAGCTCTTCGGCGACGGCCGCATCTCCGCTCAGGGAGCGCAGGTAGCGGAACACGAGCGGACTGTAGGTTGTAAATATGACGTCGAACGTGTCCATCCTTGCCCCTCCCATCTCGATGTTCTGTCTATAAGAGTCCGCTGCGCGCAAAAGGTTACAGCGGATCTGCATGTTTTCTTCTGCCGTTTCTGAAATCCCATGGTCCCGTCAAGATTTATGCGCAAAATTATTTGCAGGCTCCGGCTGAATGAAGTAGCCGGCAATGGAGGTGTCGTCCAAAGCTGCCTCCAAATGCTTCATGTTCATGTATTTCTTGCAGCCCCACTGGGTGCCCGCCACGTGGCGAAGTCGGGCGCAGACCAGCAACAGGGCGGAGTTGCCGTCCGGGAACGTCCCCACCACGCGGGTGCGGGCTGCCGTTGATCATCAGATTTTTCATAAAGATCACCTCGGCTCAAATCTGATCACAGACAGCAAAAAGCCGCAACCGAATGGTTGCGGCTTTGCATTCGACTGGAGCGAATCGCTCATAGTTCTATTATGGCTCCAGTTCAGATGTCATGGTAAAGTCCTGCGCGAAACGCGCTACAATCGCCTCTGCATCCTGAAGCTGCATCGGCTCTGCTGTTGTTGCAGCCGGCAGCAGTGTATTTGTCGTAATTCCAACGACGCCGAGCGACGTCAGCGCATCCGCAAGCTCCGCATCATTCACGGTATATGCCTCGACCTCCAGCCCGGCCTGCGCAGCAAGCTGCATCGACAGCCGGTTCACGGCAGTATGCAGCACATCCAAAAAGACGCGGTTTTGCCCTGTCTGCAGCGTTTTCGCCATCGCCACGGTCGTGTTGGCAAGTCCATTGCTCAGTAGTCCGACCTCCGCCTCCGGGTTCGCGGCAACCACATCTTGCAGCATCCGCAAATTCCATGTGAAGGAGATCCACACGACGCGATCCGTCATCCCCGCCTCCTCCACGAGCTGCATGAGCGTCTGCACCTGCTCCGTCGTCATGCGGGACTTCAGCTCGATATAGGGTGTCACATCCGCTTCCCGGCAGAACGCGATCCACTCCCGGAATGTGGGAATTCTGGTCCCCCGGTATGCCTCACCCGCCGCAATGCCGAAATCATACTGAAGCAGCTCCTCATATGTCATGAACTGGATCGACTTCACGCCAACGATTTTACTGCCGTCAGCATTGCGCGCTGTAGCGTTGATCGTGCTGTCATGGCACAAAACTGCCACGCCGTCCTTTGTGAAGTGGACGTCCGATTCCAAGAACTGATAGCCAGCCTCCGCCGCCGCCGCAAAGGCCGGCATCGTATTTTCCGGTGCCTGCACATGATAACCCCTGTGCGCAACATAGCGAATCACGGGCAGCTCCGGCTCAACCGGCGGCTCCGGCTCAACCGGGGGCTCCGGCTCAACCGGGGGCTCCGGCTCAACCGGCGGCTGCGGCTCGAGCGCATCTTCTAAAACCGCAAGCAGATTTTTGAAAATCTGTGCCGCCTCACAGCGACGAGCCGCCACGTTCGGAGCGAAATGATTATCGCCTACACCGCAGACGATCCCCGCGCTGCGGCACACATACACCGATTCCTTTGCCCACTCGGCAATCTGCACATCATCCGCAAATTGCGCAGACGGTACGGTTTGGAGAGAAACGTCCTTCCAAACCAAATAACGGTGCACAATCGTGCAGATTTCCTGACGGCTGATGCCGCGTTCCGGTTCAAACACTGAATCCGAAACGCCTGCAACGATTCCGCTGCGCGCAGCCCAGCCGACATAGCCCGCATAATAGGCGTCCTCCGGAACGTCCATAAAACCAGAAGCGTCAGCCTGTGTCGGGTCGATATTTTCCATCCGGCCAAGAACCGTCACAAACATACCGCGGGTCATAGATAGCTCCGGTGAAAAGGTGGTCGGAGATGTTCCCTGGAACAGTCCCTTCTCTGCGCAGGTCTGTACCGCAGGCGCATACCATGCGTCCGCCGGTACATCTGCAAACCCAGCAAACGCAGCCGCCGGCACAGCGCCCAGCAGCAAAACCATCACAAGCAGCATGACCAGCTTAGACCAAGAATGTCTTCTCATAGCGCAGTCCCCCGTTTCTTGATTCTACCACCAGTATACTGACCTTTGAAAAAATGTCAAGAGAACTGCGCCCAAATCACCATGCTATAGACAGCAAAAAGCCGCAACCGAATGGTTGCGGCCTTTTGTGTTGGCATTGACCTATCTTCCCGGTCCGTCTCCAGACAAGTATTGTCGGCACTGGTGAGCTTAACTTCCGTGTTCGGAATGGGAACGGGTGGACCCTCACCGTTAAAAACACCAACTATTTACCCTCGTGGCACACCACAAGGGTGGTACACCATCAGGGACTCGAACCCTGGACACCCTGATTAAGAGTCAGGTGCTCTACCAGCTGAGCTAATGGTGCTCAAGGTTACATCTGCACCTTCAAAACCGAACAGAGGATGAAGAATCCACAAGGCGGTTGCCTGCAATGTTCTTGTAGGTCAAGCCCTCGGGTTATTAGTATCGGTCAGCTCAATGCATTACTGCACTTACACTTCCGACCTATCAACGACATAGTCTTTGTCGTCCCTTACTCCTAATGGATGGGAGATCTTATCTTAGGGGGAGTTTCACACTTAGATGCTTTCAGCGTTTATCTCGTCCAGACGTAGCTACCCAGCTGTGCCGTTGGCACGACAACTGGTGCACCAGAGGTCTGTCCATCCCGGTCCTCTCGTACTAAGGACAGCTCCCTTCAAATCTCCTGCGCCCGCAACAGATAGGGACCGAACTGTCTCACGACGTTCTGAACCCAGCTCGCGTGCCACTTTAATCGGCGAACAG
>ENA-UEYI01000421-UEYI01000421.1-human-gut-metagenome-genome-assembly--contig:-NODE-421-length-43299-cov-5.257947_pt1 | contig 43299 bp, 33 predicted proteins | sample MGYA00242900_ERZ507916 | MGnify/ENA primary metagenome ERZ507916 (study PRJEB26167, sample SAMN06115521) | human gut metagenome | host: Homo sapiens | place: China:Chongqing | collected 2015-09-02...
GTTGGATGATGTATATATTTATTCTAAAGACGGACAGTTTAAGAAAAAGATAGAAACCGGAAACTATACAACTAACATCCGTTTCTTAGCTGAATAAGATTTATGAAACAAATTTTACTATCTGCCCATATAGTAATTACAGTCTTGCTTCTCTCTGCCTGTGGTGGAGGAAGCAAGACTTCTTCCGTTCAGGAGGAAGGAGATACCCTGAAAATGAGGTATGCCACCAACTTGTCTGTGGTAAAGTTTCCTGATTATACCATGGTTTCTATCCGTAACCCATGGGATACATTGAAAATATTGCATACTTATCTGTTGACAGATAAGACTCAGCCGCTTCCGGAAAATCTGCCGGAGGGGACTGTCGTACGGGTTCCGTTGGAACGGGCCGTAGTGTATTCTGTGGTGCATGGAAGTGTACTGAAAGAATTGGGACAGGCAAAAAGTATCAAGGGAGTCTGTAACCTGGAATATTTCAAGATGCCGGAGGTACAGGATGGATGTCGGAATGGAGAAATCGTAGATTGTGGAAACGGAATGAATCCGGATATTGAGAAAATTATCGACCTTCGTCCGGATGCCATCATGCTTTCCCCGTTTGAGAACAGCGGAGGATACGGTCGGGTAGGAAAGTTGGGAGTACCCGTAATCGAATGTGCGGATTATATGGAAACCTCCCCGTTAGGGCGTGCAGAATGGCTGCGCTTTTACGGATTGCTGGTAGGGCAGGAACAGCGGGGAGATTCACTTTTTGCGCAGATAGAAAAAGAATATCTAACAGTAAAGAATTTGGCAGCGCAGGCTACTTCCCGTCCTACGGTATTGAGTGATTTGAAGTATGGCTCTGCATGGTATATCGCCGGAGGACAGAGTACCACTGGACGCTTGTATGCGGATGCCGGGGCAGATTATGTTTTTGCAGAACTGCCGAACAGCGGTTCTGTGCCTATGGCTTTTGAAACCGTCTTCGACAAAGGTGAGCATGCCGATTTCTGGTTGATAAAATACAATCAGCCACAGGATAAGACCTATAAGGAACTTCAGAAGGATTATTCGCTTTATGCGCGTTTCAAGGCATTCCGCGAACGTCGGATTTATGGATGCAACACCCATCGGATACCTTTTTATGAGGAGTCACCTTTTCATCCGGAGATATTGTTGAAAGATATGGTAAAAATATTCCATCCCGAGTTGCTGGAAGGCTATGAACCGAAATATTTTAGTAATTTAGCGGAATGATACATTCTGATAAAAAGCATTATGTGGTATTCGGCACCCTGGCTCTTTTGATAGTGCTTTTAGTGGTAGCCAATTTATTTTTAGGTTCGGTAAATATTCCGGCGCAGGAAGTGCTACGCATTTTAAGCGGCGAAGAGGCTGAAAAGGCAAGTTGGACGTTTATCGTTTGGGAATCGCGTTTTCCTCAATGCATCACAGCCTTGCTTTGTGGAGCAGCCTTGTCGGCTTCCGGACTGATGTTGCAGACGGTGTTCAGTAACCCATTGGCCGATTCGTCTATTTTAGGTATCAGTTCAGGAGCCAGCTTGGGAGTAGCGCTTGTGATGCTCGCCGGAGGAGGAACCATTGCCACAGGTGTGTTTACACTTTCCGGATTTTTCTCTGTCATATTAGGCGCATTTTTGGGGGCTGTAGCTGTATTGGCTTTGGTCTTGTTTTTATCCTCTTTGATAAAAAGTAATGTAATGCTGCTCATAGCCGGCATCATGATTGGCTATATTACTTCTTCACTGATTTCTTTGTTGAACTTCTTTGCTACGGCAGAAGGTGTTCACTCGTATATGGTGTGGGGAATGGGAAACTTTGGCGGGGTTTCTTTGGAGCAGCTTCCGGCTTTTTCATTACTGACCGTGGTAGGGTTGTTAGTGGCTGTCATGCTTATTAAGCCTTTGAATGCCCTGCTTTTGGGACCGCGTTATGCCGAAAATTTGGGAGTGAATATTCGTCGGGTACGCAACTGCTTATTGTTGGCTACCGGATTGCTGACTGCGGTAACGACTTCATTCTGTGGTCCTATATCTTTCATCGGTCTGGCAGTTCCTCATCTGGCCCGTTTGATGCTGGGTACCTCCAACCATAATTCGCTGATGCCTGTTACGCTGCTTGCCGGAGGAGCATTGGCATTGCTGTGTAACTTGATTTGCGTACTTCCGGGAGAGTCAGGAGTGATACCGCTGAATGCCGTAACTCCAATCTTAGGAGCGCCGGTCATTATTTATGTGATCATTAACCAACGTCGAATTCAATATTTTAACTGATGAGTCAATCGGAAATCGTGGTAGAGGGTCGTAACCTGACAATCGGTTATCAGGTAGGGAAGAAGCGGACGGAAGTGCATTCTAGGCTGAATTTTCAGCTTTTTCGTGGAGAACTGACATGTCTGCTAGGAGCGAACGGAGCAGGTAAATCTACCTTGCTTCGCACTTTGGCGGCTGCTCAACCGTTTTTATCTGGCGACTTGAAACTGTTGGGGCGTGATTTGTCTGCCTACTCCGAACGTGAGTTGTCAAGAACCATAGGGGTCGTATTGACAGACCGTACGCAAGCAGGAGGGTTGACAGTATATGAACTGGTCGCCTTGGGACGACAGCCTTATACAGGATTTTTCGGACGTTTGGATAAGACCGACAAGCAGTTGGTAGAACATGCACTGCAAGCCGTAGAGATAGCTCATAAGGCACGGTGTTATATGGCTGAACTTTCTGACGGAGAACGACAGAAAGTGATGATTGCCAAAGCACTGGTGCAGGAATGTCCGTTGATATTATTGGATGAGCCGACTGCTTTCTTGGATGTGGTAAGCCGCATTGAAATCATGAATCTGTTGCATCGTTTGGCTATAGAGGAAAAGAGAGCAATTCTTTTGTCTACGCATGATATTGAACAGGCACTGGTCTTGTCTGATCGCCTTTGGTTGCTTTCTTCAACCGGAGGACTGGAATGTGGTGTGACGGAAGATTTGATATTGCGCAACCGGATGGATACATTGTTTGCCAATCATGCCCGGATAAAGTTTGATTTGATGCACGGTGGCTTTTCTCCTGAAGTGTCGGGAGAGAAATCCATTGTGTTAAAGGCGGAAGATGAGGTGCTGCGTCATTGGGCACAAAATGCCTTGAACCGTCATCACTACTTTTGTCTGGATGCCTGTGCTTCCGCCCAGAAGTTGCCTTTACTGGATGTGCAAGCACCCGATATGCTTCTTTATACGGATGAGAACGGACAGACTACATGCTATTCTACTTTTGAGGCATTGCTTCATGATATATAATTATTAGTGAATAAGCTTATTTGAAAGATATTTGTTATTTTTGCTTGACATAGTTGAAACGAAAATAATAGATATATGATAGCTGTGATAAAAATGGCCGGCACATCTCCTGAACTGTATAGCTGCGTAGCTCCGTTGGTGATGAATCCGGAAATTATTAAGTATAATCATAATTATCCTTTTAAAACTGGTGAATCGTTTGTTTGGTTTGTAGCCTTTGCAGACGATGGCAATCACGTTTTAGGCTTTTTTCCTGTGGAAATACGGAAAAAATCTGCGATAATCAACAATTATTATGTGGAGGAGGATACAAAGGATGTGTTTTTGAGTTTATTGGAAGCTGTGACAAATGAATTTCTATCTACGGAAAAGGAACTGGAGGCGGTAGTCCAAAAGCCTCATGAATCTTATTTCCGGACGCAAGGATTTGAAATAGTACGTGCATGGAGTTTGTATCTTAAAATGAAGAAAACGAATGAAGAAGAATGAGAACGTGAAAAATGTGTACGAGCTGGCACAAGAACGTTTGGCGATACTTTTCAAGGAGTTTGACAACGTTTACGTGTCATTTTCCGGTGGAAAGGACAGTGGAGTGCTGCTGAATCTTTGCATTGATTATATACGTCGGAACAATCTGAAAATAAAGCTTGGCGTATTTTTTATGGATTATGAGGTGCAATATGACCATACCATCGAATTTGTCAATCGCATTTTGGAAAATAATAAGGACATACTGGAGGTATATCGGATTTGTGTTCCTTTTAAGGTGAGAACCTGTACTTCCATGTACCAGCATTACTGGCGTCCATGGGATGAGGCCCTTCGTGACATTTGGGTACGAGAGATGCCGGAAGGGGTTATGAAGGCAGACGATTTTCCTTTCTTTCATGACAACATGTGGGATTATGAATTCCAGTTACGTTTTGCTGCTTGGTTGCATGAAAAGAAAAAGGCTGTCCGTACGGCTTGTCTGGTGGGTATACGTACACAGGAAAGTTACAATCGCTGGCGTACCATTTATGGCGGTTTGAAGCAGCAGCTTTATCACAACTATCAGTGGAGTTCGAAGATTGCCAACGATGTATTTAATCTGTATCCCATTTATGACTGGAAAACTACGGACATCTGGACTGCAAATGGGAAATTCGGTTGGGATTACAATCGTTTGTATGACCTTTATTATTACGCAGGTGTAAGTCTGGAACGTCAGCGAGTGGCCAGTCCCTTCATTGGTGAAGCCATTGAAAGTCTGCATTTGTACAAGGTGATTGAGCCGGACACTTGGGGACGCATGATTGGACGTGTGAACGGGGTTAATTTCTCAGCTATTTATGGTGGTACACATGCGATGGGGTATGGTTCAGTCAAGTTGCCGGAAGGGCATACCTGGAAATCGTTTATGGAGTTTCTGCTTTCTACACTTCCAGAGGAAACCCGCAGGGGATATTTGAGTAAACTTCATACCAGCATTAAGTTCTGGAGAACGAAAGGAGGCTGCCTGAGTGATGAGACCATAGCCAAACTCGAAAGCATGAATATCCCAATCACAGTGAGAAACAAGAGCAACTACAAGACGACCAAGCGTCCGGTGATGATGGATTATCTGGATGATATTGATATTGCAGAGTTCAGAGAAATTCCTACTTACAAGCGTATGTGTCTGTGCATACTGCGTAATGATTATGCCTGTAAATATATGGGATTTGCCGTAAGCAAGGAAGAGAAAAAGATGAAAGATTATATTTTACAACAATATAAAAAGATATGGACATAGAAGAGAAAACAAGTCCGGTTTACCATGTAAAAGCCGTACCGGTGGAGAAGGTGTGTGCCAACAATTATAATCCGAATGTGGTAGCTCCTCCGGAAATGAAGCTGCTGGAACTGTCTATTTGGGAAGACGGTTTCACGATGCCTTGTGTATGCTATTATGACAAGGAAAATGACAAGTATATTATTGTAGATGGTTTTCACCGCTATCAGGTGCTGAAAACCTCCCGACGGATTTATGAGCGGGAGAAAGGTATGCTTCCGGTGGTAGTGATTGACAAGGATTTGTCCAACCGTATGGGCTCTACTATCCGTCATAATCGTGCGCGAGGTACTCATGACATCGGGTTGATGACGAATATTGTGTCAGAATTGACTCAGGCAGGCATGTCGGATAAATGGATTATGAAAAATATAGGTATGGATAAGGATGAACTGCTTCGCTTGAAACAGGTATCGGGCCTGGCATCCTTGTTTGCCGACAATGACTTTTCTATCCCCACTCCCCAGTCTATTTTACCGGAGAGTGAAGAGTAAAGTTGATTTAGTATATAAAGTAGCCTAAGACACCACTGCATACAATCAGCAGAATCGGATTTACTTTGTATCGGTTGGAAGCAATGAAACATCCGATAAAAAGCAGGATGCTGATGACAACCTGATACGTGTCTGTTCCGAAGTTTTCTCCGTTCATCAATACGAGAGCGGCTGCCGCAAGCAGTCCGACTACTCCGGGGCGCAGCCCATTAAACACGGCTTCTACTGCCGGATGGCGTTGGTACTTCAGGAAAAAACGGCTGATAAATATCATGAGTATAAATGAGGGTAATACCACTGAGAAGGTGGCTACCGTAGAGCCTAATATGCCGGCTGCGTGCGAGTAGCCGGCATTTACCATAGCCGTATAGCCTACGTAGGTCGCAGAATTGATACCGATAGGACCGGGAGTCATCTGGCTGATAGCGATGATGTCCGTAAAATCGGACGAACTGAGCCATTCGTAACGGGTGACTACCTCTCCTTGTATCATGGAAATCATGGCGTAACCTCCACCAAATCCGAATAAGCCTATTTTGAAAAACGTATAGAATAGTTTCAGTAATAAAAGTACCATAGTTTATCTCCTTTTAGTTATATTTCTTTTGGTAGCGTCCATACAGGTAACCTCCTAATCCGCTGAGGATGATGACGTAGATAGGCGAAAAGCCAAGAAGCCATATCAGTAGTGCCGAAACCACCGGAATCCAGATATTGTATCGGTTGATACGGGCTGATTTTGCCATTTTGAAGGTAGGAGCTGCAATCAAGGCTACTACCGCAGGACGGATGCCTTTGAACACATGTTCTACGGCTTCCACATGCTGGAATTGTCTGAAGAATAGAGCGATGGTCAGAATAATGAGAAAGGAGGGAAGTATGGTGCCAAGTGCCATCCAGAAAGCTCCCCAGAATCCTTTCAGCTTATAGCCGATAAAGATGGCTATGTTGACGGCAAAGATGCCCGGCACAGTTTGCGCCAGTGCCATCAAGTCCAGAAAGTCTTCCTTTTTCACCCATTTTCGTTTGTCTACCAGGTCAGCTTCTATCAAGGGAACCATGGCATATCCTCCTCCTATGGTGAATAATCCTATCCGGAAGAAGATGAGAAATGCTCTTAAATAGAAATTCATGTTATTGCGTTTAGTTCTTTTTCATATAAATGCTTGGGGGTACCCCATAAAACTTTTTAAAGGTATCCGTAAAATATTTGGGGTCGGCAAAGCCCATTTTGTCTGAAACTTCGGCTACCGTATAGCGCTGGCTCTTTAACATCAGGGCGGCCTCCTGCATTCGGATGTTACGGATAAATTCAGCCGGAGCTATGCCTGTCAAAGCCTTAATCTTATTGTAGAAGCTGGTGCGGCTCATGTTGACCGAAGCGCATAAGGTATCTACATTGAAGTTCTTGCCTAATCCTTCCTTGACCAGTTCGGTCACTTTCTGGATAAACTCATCGTCCAGACTTGTAGGTAATTCTACGGCAGGATCTTCCTCCGGCAATGCCGTGACAGCCGATTTGAAACGATTGCGTAGCATCTTCCGGTTTGCTATCAGCGTGCGTATGGTAGCTTTCAATATGTGTACGTCAAAGGGTTTCACTAAATATTGGTCGGCTTTGATTTCCAGTCCCTCTAAAATATGCTCCTTATCACCAAGTGCGGTGAGCAGAATGATAGGGATGTGACTGGTTTCCATCTGACTTTTTACTATCTGACACATCTTCTTGCCATCCATTACCGGCATCATGATGTCGGAAAGAATCAGGTCGGGCTGACGTTCATTGATGAAGTCAAGTGCTTCTTGTCCGTTGCCTGCACCTTCCACCTGGTAGGTGTCCGACAGGCTGTGGATAATGAATGACCGCAATGGAGCATTGTCTTCTACAACCAATATTAATGGAGCCTGCTCGTCTGTCTGTGAGTCGGTAAACTGGATGTCGGTCGTGATATTTCCTGCTGTTTCTTGTTCCGTAGTCAGTACTTTATCAGTGCCCTCTTTTTCCTCCTTTTTATATTGATAGTTTTTACTTCGTATCGGGAAGGTCAGCTGGAAGGTTGTACCCACATTTTCGGTGCTGGTAAATGAAATCTTACCTTCGTGATTCTCAATCAGGCGGTACGTCAGCAGCATGCCGATGCCGAATCCGGTAGTAGTCTGGTTGGCCGTATTATATCCTCTGAACAGATATTTGAAGAGCTTTTTCTGGTCTTCCTTGTTCATTCCGATACCTGTGTCCGAGAGGAAAAGTGTCCATGTGTTTTTGTTGCTTTCCGCTTTTAATGATACACGTCCGCCTTGTGGCGTATATTTTAAGGCATTAGAAAGCAGGTTGCGCAAAATGGAATCCATCTTGCTCGTATCAATCCACACATCCAGACTGTCGAACGAACTTTCGTAGGAAAGCGTGATGTCCTTTTGACGAGCAAAACTATCAAACTGATGCATATAGTTGCTCAGATAATGATTCAGTTCGTGCGCCGTCACGATGGTCTGTGAGGAATATAATTCTTCCTTCTGGAAATTAATCAGGTTATTGGCCAGTTCAGCCAGGTTCTCTGTGCTCTGCATGGCCAGTTGGATGTTCTTTTGTCCGTTTTCACTCAGACTTTCCTTTTCCATGATTTCACTCAGAGGAGCCTTGATCATGGTCAGCGGAGTGCGTATGTCGTGCGCGGCATGCGTGAAGAAATTGATTTTTTCTTCCGAAGTTTTTCGTTCGCGCTTGATAATCTGATAGCGCAGGAAGGCGTATGCCGCTCCGATAATGAACAGGGCATAAATCAGGAATGCCCAGAAAGTGAGCCAGAAAGGACGTTCTACCAAGATTTGTATTTCCCTTTCTTCCAGTATCTGCTGGTTGTCGAGCAGAATGGAGCGTACCTTCAGCGTATAGTTTCCCGGCGACAAGTTGGTGTACCGTATGGTTCCGTTGCTGGTGGGAGGAGTCCACTGGTCATAGAACCCTTCCAGTTTCCAGCTGTACAGAATGCTCAATGGATTGTCGAAATTGATGGAAGACACATCCATGGAGAACGTGTTCTGGTCGTATTTCAATTGGATGAAATTGGTTTCGTCCAAAATTTTTGTCAAAGGAGAATTCTTTTCCATCGGGTGCACCGGATGATACATGATGTTCAGATTAGAGAATACCATGTGGCTGGAAAAGCTTGAGGGCAGTTCCAGACTGTCGGGCAGAATGATGACACCTTCGTTGCTTCCAAAAATCAGCTGACCGTTTCGGGTATGTATTCCGGCAGTCGGATTGAAGTTTGCTCCTTGCAATCCCTGTTCCCGTGTCCAGTTGGTAAAGGTCTGTTCTTTCCGGTTGTAGAAAGACAGTCCGTTTTCTGTACCTAAAAACAGATTCCCGTTTTTGTCCGGAACAATACTATAGATATTGTTTGTCTGCAAGCCGCTGTTGTTGGCCATGCAGTGTGTGATTTCATTCGTTTGATTATCAATGATAAACAATCCGTTTCCGTAGGTGCCGACATAGGTCTTTTTCAGGTCGGGAGTATTGTAGATTGCATTGATACAGCCGAAATCTTCTTTTTCCATGTAAGGATACAGTTGCCGTTTCGTTTTATCGAATACATACAATCCTTGTATGGTTCCTACCCAGAAGGAATTTTCATTTCTTTCTAAAAGATACGTGATAGGATAGGAGCTGCTGTATTCCTGTTTTTCCTGTGTGCGTGTGTCAAAGCTTTTCAGGCTGTAGAATCCTCCACTCCAGATAACTTCATTCTTGTCTTTTATCAGTCCGCGGATGTATTTGTCCGGGGTTTCACGTGCCTGCGATTTTCCTTGCTTATGGAAGGTCGTAGTTCCGGCCTTCTTGTCTATGCGGAAGATACCGGACATATAGCCTCCGGCCAGGATTATTCCCGGTCTTATTTCGCATACGGACAAGAAGATATGGTTTTCATATTGAGGAAGTTCTTTTTCCGTGCAATAGCTTTTCCACTTCTTTTCACTGATGTCATAACAGCTTATTCCGTTGCAGGTGGCATACCATATATCTCCTTCAGAATCCTCCATGATGCCGTTGATGCAGTCGTTTGACAAGGTGTTGCTGCTGTTTGGCGCATGTTTGAACCATTGGTATTCAGGGTACTTTTCGGAATAGATGGTAATGCCAATGGGATAAATTACGTTCCAGATACGGTTGTTCTGGTCCATGTAAATATCCTTGATGATGCTTCCGTTCATCTTGTTGAAGCTCTCATTGTCTTCTTTTAAGAAATGAGAAAGTTCTTTTTTCTTGGCATCCAGTTTATATACTCCGTCACCATCGGTTGCAATGAACACCTCATCCAGGTTTTTCCGGTTGGGCGTGATGGTGTTTACCCCGATGTCTTTCAGGTGTTTCCCGAGGTCTGTCAGCTCTCCGCTTTCAGGGGTATAAATAAACAGCTTATCAAGCAGGGCATTGATGATAAGCTTGTTGGTAGGCTTATGATAATAAATGTAATCAATGATGTTGATATTGGAAATATCAATTTTCCTTACGTTGGTTAATTCTCCTTTGTTCAGGGTAGCTGAATACAAGGTTTGTTCGGTCGAAATAAAATAGTTATTTCCCTTTGCCTGTGTGATGCAGGTTACTTTTCCTGGAATTTTATGACTTATTTTTCTGGTCTTCTGAGTATCTCCATTGTAGATGTACTGATAACCTTCTGTGCAGAACCAGATATTTTTTTCTTCGTCCAGATAAATGCAGGTTATCGGACACTTTTGAGTTTCCGGATACTGTTCATGCAAGTCGAATACCAACTGGAAGGAGTCTCTGGCCTCATTCAGATTGAATATCAGTCCGTCTTTTCCGATTTCCCATAACTTCTTTTCTCTGTCAGTCTTTAAAATATTCAGATTAGGGAAACAGTTGACAACTGCACCATTTTTAATCAGCGGATAGTGTGTAAACTGCTTTCCGTTATAGCGGTCTATACCCTTGTGGGTAAGAATCCAGATGTAATCATATTCTCCTTGTTGAATAGAGAGAACTCTACGGCTGCTGAGTCCGTCTGCTATACCGATATATTGAAATATTTGTGCCTCTGAACGTGTGTATATGACAGATAATAGGAGGCAAATGAGATAAATAAATTTCTGCATAATACTTTTGTTGATAAGTGCAAATTTCGGAAAAAACAATCTCTTATCAAAATAATACGGAGCTTTATGTAGAAATAGAAAATAAAAAAGGCATGACCGAAAAGTCATGCCTTGAAATATTTACGATAAAGTATTTATGCATTATTTATCGCCACGGATAGCTGCGATACCCGGAAGGATTTTACCTTCGATAGCTTCGAGCAATGCACCACCACCAGTTGAGATGTAAGATACCTGGTCAGCCATACCGAACTTGTTGATACAAGCTACAGAGTCACCACCACCGATCAGTGAGAAAGCACCTTCTTTAGTAGCTTCTGCGATTGCTTCTGCGATTGCTTTAGAACCACCAGCGAAGTTGTCCATTTCGAATACACCGGCAGGACCGTTCCACAGGATAGTCTTGGCACCCTTGATAGCAGCCTTGAATTCTTCGCGAGTCTTAGGACCTGCATCCAGACCCATCCATCCGTCAGGAATGTTCTTGTCGTCGCAAACCTGAGTGTTGGCATCATTAGCAAATTTATCAGCAGCGATGCAGTCGCAACCCAGAACCAGGTTTACACCTTTTGCTTTTGCTTTTTCGATGATATCCAAAGCCAGCTGCAGTTTGTCGTCTTCAACCAGTGAGTTACCGATCTTACCACCCTGTGCTTTTGCGAAAGTAAATGCCATACCACCGCAGAGGATCAGGTTGTCTACTTTATCCATCAGGTTTTCGATGATACCGATCTTAGTAGATACTTTAGAACCACCCATGATAGCAGTGAACGGACGTTTGATATCTTTCAATACGTTGTCAACAGCCTGTACTTCTTTTTCCATCAGGTAACCCAGCATCTTGTGGTCTGCATCGAAGTAGTCAGCGATAACAGCAGTAGAAGCGTGTTTACGGTGAGCAGTACCGAAAGCATCCATTACATAGCAGTCAGCGTAAGAAGCCAGAGTCTTGGCAAATTCTTTCTGAGAAGCCTTCATAGCTTTCTTTGCATCTTCGTAAGCAGGATCTTCTTTTTCGATACCTACAGGCTTACCTTCTTCTTCCGGATAGAAACGCAGGTTTTCCAGCAACAGAACTTCACCCGGTTTCAATGCAGCAGCAGCTTCCTGTGCTTTAGCGCAGTCCGGAGCAAACTGAACCGGAGTACCCAGAGCTGCAGCAACAGCGTCAACGATCTGGCTCAGAGAATATTTAGCGTTTACTTTGCCTTTGGGTTTACCCATGTGTGACATGATGATCAGTGCACCACCGTCAGCCAAGATTTTTTTCAGGGTAGGCAGGGCACCACGGATACGGGTGTCATCAGTAATTTTACCTTCTTCGTTCAAAGGTACGTTGAAGTCAACGCGAACGATTGCCTTTTTGCCGGCAAAGTTGAATTTGTCAATAGTCATCATAATTCCTTATTTTAAAAAGTTGTTTGAATCTTATTTTCTTAGATGCAGCGCAAAGTTAAGAAAAAAATGTGACAGGTGTGATTTTGATGAAATTATTTTCGCCAGATGTGTTATTTTATCTGAATATTGGAACAGCGGGATAAAAAAAGCCGTCTGTTGCAGAATTGCAGACAGACGGCTCGCGTGTTTGTTTTGTATTTAGAATTGATAGTTGAGGCTCAGTCCGAATACCTTGTTGGTGCGGCTGTATACATCCGTTCCCGGCATTCCTGTACCGTTATAGTTGTCTGAGCTTTTTTCGTAATCTTCATAATTTGTCCAAAAATAAGCAATATCAATGCTCCAAGCTTCGCTGAGTCTGGCTCTGGCACCGAATCCCAGTGAGTAAGAACTGCAATAGAAGCTGGTGTCTGTCTGGAAATCATCGCTCAGTCCGTAACTGGTCTTCTGGAATCCTCCGCTGACAGTCAGCATTTTGACGATATCCCATTCTATACCGGCCAGGTATTCATGGGTTCCGTGTGTCAGGGTTTTCTGGCGGTCATTGAGCATACCTGCACGTTTGTCATCGAAGAAATGATATTCTACTGAAGCTCTCAGGTTAGGCAGGATTTCATAACCGGCAGCTACACTGAGGTAAGCCGGAATGTCACTCGGTGTCTGTTCACCGTCTGCATAGGGCTTAAGTACGGATTCCGGTACACCATCCGGCACCAGCAGTTTGTCGGTCTTGTTTTCTATGTTCAGGTTGGTCTTAAATTCATATTTGGCAGCCAGGTTCCATCGTCCCAACTTTGCATCGATGCCGATGATCGGAGTGAGTCCCCATCCGCTCTGGTCGCATTTCAGCTGTAGATCAGCAAGTGTCTTTCCACCATAACTTTCTTTCATTTTTGCGATGAGGTAACCTTCGTAGCCACTTTTCACATAGTTCATGCGTCCTCCGGCAAACACGCTCAGCCAGTCATTGATTTTGTAGCTCAATCCCAGTTGTACACCATAGATGTATTGCTTTCCGTCCATAGCCGTATTGATGTCATACATGGAAGGAGTGACCAGTCCTTGTGACTGCTGGGCAATCAGGCCTGCAGCCATGGCATCAAACATGGGAAGTCCGTTGTCGAAGGATGCTTTTCCTCCTCCGCCCGTGATGGCAAATCCGGCAGAGATTACCCAATTGTCACGTTTGTAAGCACCGTGGAAACTGGGGATAAGCGGAGCTGAAGCTGTTCCTTTATAATATTTCTCGGTGATATTTCCATCTTGAGTCCAAAGCGGAGTACTTGCATGAATTTCACGGGTCTGATAGGCACTCTGTCCTGTCAGTGACAGGTGGAATCCGTCTTTAGGCAGAAAAGCCAGTCCGGCGGGATTGCTGTATACTCCGTCTACATCGATGGAAGCTCCTCGTGCCACCATACGGAGAAAAGCTGCATTCTGATTCGTATTGGTCAAATAGTCTCCTGCAAAAGTTGGATTTGAAACGATCAGTGTCGCTGCACCGATCAGCAAAAATTTCTTTGTTGACATGTAAATCTCTTTAAAATTCGGCTGTAAAGGTAGTTTAAAAGGACATGTGAACCAAATATTTGTTCTTTTATTTCTTACTAATAATTCAAAATGAAATTGTTTTATTTGTAACTATTTGAGGCGAAGTAGCTTTTGAGAATTCTGTTTCGTTTGCTTGCTTTGTTCTCTTTGCAAATATATTGTTAGAATGTGCAAATTTTGTGACAAGCAGTTTATTTTTAAACCTCTATCTTTGCTATTGTATTATTAACCTTGTGTGCTATGGTGTATAACTTACATATTACGACAGATGAAGCAGGCGCCTTGCTGGAGTTGAGTGATTCATTGGCCGATCAGTTGGAAGGAGTCGTTGAAGCATTCAATCGCACTATCCATCCGGCAGGAGGCTACAGAGTCTATGAAACCATTCATCTGGATGCAGACGGATTTGTGCTGGAAGGTATACCTTTTCATACAGGATACAAAATAGCTCATGCTTTGAGGGGATCGTCGTCATTGGCGGTCGTATCAATTACGTTAGGTGAAGATATTTCCCGATTGATCGAACAATATAATAAGGAGTTTGATTTTATCACGGCTTACTGGCTGGATAAGCTTTCAAACTGGGCCCTGGAGCAGCTGATGCGCCTGCTGAAACAGGAACTTCGGGAAGAAGTGGCGAAAGATCATCTGAAGATCACCTCTCACTGGGGGCCCGGATATTGTGGCTGGGACTTGAAAGAGCAGGAAAAACTGTTGCCTTTGTCCGGTGCTGACCAGTGGGGAATTACCTTGTCCTCTTCCATGCTGATGCGTCCTGTAAAATCCATGAGTGGAGTTGTCGGCATAGGTGATCAGGTGATTTATAAAGAAAGCGGTTGTGGAGACTGCAGGTTGCCTAATTGCGCTTATCGTTCTTTAAAGTGGTAAAAATGAAGCAGTGTCTATTACATATTGAACCTTTGGGAGTAACTCTTTCTGCCGACAGAGGGACATCTCTTTATGAAGTGCTGAAAAACTGTCATCTGGAATTTCCCTGTGGGGGAAAAGGACTGTGCGGTAACTGTAAGGTACGGATTCTTTCCGGACAGGTAGAGAAAACGGAAGTTCACAGGGCATTCCTCGAACGGAAACATTTGTCCTCGGAATGGTGTCTGGCCTGTCTGACGGTGCTGACGGAAGACCTGACCATCGAAATACCTGAGGGGGCGATGGACATACAGACGGATGAGTCTGAGATTACAGGAAACGGCGGGAAAGAGGAATATGCCGTTGCTGTGGATGTCGGATCCACAACGGTCGTTTCCCAGCTGGTGGCGTTGCATACGGGAAAGGTACTTGCAACCTGTAGCGGAATCAATCCTCAGACAACCTACGGAGCAGATATCATATCCCGTATTGCCTTTGCGGTGTCGGATAAGCGTCAGGCCGCTCTTCTGCGCGATTTGTTGCGTGAAGAGATCGGAAAACAGATAGCTCAGTTGCTCCGTGAATGTCCCGGTTGTATTCCATCCCGGATCCGGCTGGTTGGCAATACGGTTATGCACCATTTATTCGCAGGCTATGACGTCCGTCCCTTGTCCGCAGCACCTTTTCAGTCACCGCTGAATGACGGATACAGGTACTTGCCTTCTGAATTAGGATGGGATCTGCCGGATCGTTGTTCCGTTGAGTTTCTTCCCAACATCAGTCATTTTATCGGAAGCGATATTCTGGCGGGAATCAAAGCCTGCGGTATGGCTGACTCTGATGAATATGTCCTGTTGATCGATCTGGGAACCAATGGAGAGATGGTTGCAGGCAACCGGCAAAAACTGTGGTGTACTTCTACTGCTGCAGGGCCGGCTTTTGAAGGTATTAATATTTCGTGTGGGATGCGGGCTTCCGACGGGGCCATAAGCGGAGTGGAGTTTGAAGATGGAAAGTTTGTGGTGACTACCATCGGAGGAGAACCCCCCAAAGGCTTGTGTGGAAGCGGACTGGTTGAGGCCGTTGATTGTTTGTTGCAGCAGGGTTTCATTGATTTTACAGGGATGACAACCGGTGAAAATACAGGAGATTTTCAGCTGGCGGACGGAGTGTTCCTGACTTTGGCCGATATTCGTGAGTTCCAACTGGCCAAGGCTGCCATCGCAACAGGCATTTCCTTCTTGCTGAAATACAGTGGAATCCGGATGGAAGATCTGACCCGTGTGTATGTGACAGGAGGACTGGGCAACCACCTGAATGTAGATAAAATCAAACGTCTGGGGCTTTTGTCCCAGGTTCCGTCTGACCGGTTTCAGGTCTTGCCCAATGTAGCCCTTTGGGGATGCAAACTTTCTTTGACCGGACAGGACACTGCCGGCTGGAAAGATATTTTGCAGCGCCTGGTCTATTGTCCGCTTGAAACAGCAGCGGAATTTCAGGACTTCTATTGTGAGCATTTGTTTTTTCCTTATGAATAATTTTAAAGATAACAGGATATGAAAATGAAGAAACATTTAATTTTGAGCATGCTGTTGCTGGGGTTTGCAGGCATGCTGGAAGCGGAGAATGTGCAGCGTACCCTGCCGGATGTCGTTGAGGGAGTCCGTGACGAGGTGATTTCCCTGAACGGAGAGTGGCAGTTTCAGTATGCTCCGGGAGAGAAATGGGAACGTGTGACGGTTCCGGGGGAACTGGCCATGCAGGGATATGGCATTGAGCATGATAAACCGGTTTTGTATAAGAAGACGGTTCTTGTGCCGGCTGACTATCGGGGCAAGCAGGTGATTTTACGCTTTGACGGAGTTTATTCGTATGCACGTCTGTGGGTCAACGGCAAGCAGGCAGCCGAACATGCCGGAGGATTTACCCGCTGGGAAACGGATATCACCTCTTTGATCCGCATCGGAAAGAAAAACGAAATCCGTCTGGAAGTAACCGATCGGCTGAATGACATATCTTATGCTTCAGGATACGCCCATCATCCTATCGGAGGAATCTTGAGAGGTGTTTCCCTCTATGCGCTTCCGGAAAGCAACATGCAGGATTTCTTTGTTGAGACCTTGCTGGATGATGCTTATCAGGATGCTGATCTGCGCATTGTTTATTCCATGTCTGCCTCTGCCAAGGTTTCATTTACCTTAAAGGAGAAGAAAAGCGGCCGGGTTTGTCTGGAGTCCGGTGTTCTGGCCTGTCAGCAGGGAGACAATGAACATCGTTTCAGAATCAGCCGTCCGGAGTTGTGGGATGCCGAACATCCGAACCTTTATGTCTTGCAGGTGAATGTCCAGTCGGCTGACGGCGGATATTCGTTTGAACGTGAAATCGGTTTCCGGAAGATTGAAGTGAAAGGTGACCGCATGCTGGTCAATGGCAAGCAGGTGAAGCTGCGTGGAGCCTGCCGTCATGACATTCATCCTACGTTGGGGCGTACTTCTACTCCGGAACTGGACAGTCTGGATGCAGCGCTGTTCAAGCGTGCCAATATGAATTTTGTCCGGACTTCTCATTATCCTCCCACAGAAAGTTTCCTGAAATATTGTGACCGGGAAGGTATTTATGTAGAATGTGAAACGGCGGTTTGTTTTGTGGATACTTACCGTCAGAAGAATTATGCTCCCGGAAAGAGTCAGGATGATCCGGAAGCTACTGCCCAGTATCTGGGTCAGCTGGAAGAGATGGTTGCTACTTCCCGTTCGCATGCTTCCGTGCTTTTCTGGTCGATCGGTAACGAATCCGTTTATGGAAAGAACTTCCAGTTGTCGTATGACTGGCTGAAGAATGAAGACAAGACCCGTCCGGTGATATTCAGTTACCCGGGACTGGTGGAAAAAGGAAAAACAGCATTCGACCTGTTAAGCATGCACTATCCCGGCTGCGACGGTACATTGTCCCAGTTTAATGTTTCTACCCGTGGTTTCCAGGGAGAAGGAAAACCGGCTCTGTTTGATGAGTGGGCGCATGTTCCTTGCTACACGTATACGACCTTGCAGGATGATCCCAATATCCGGGGATTCTGGGCAATCTCTCTGGATAAAATGTGGAGTAATCTGTTTAAGGCGCCGGGTGGCCTGGGAGGAGCTATCTGGTGTTATTCCGATGAAACATTTATGCTGCCTGTTCCGAAGAAAGGAACCTCTTACTGGATTGAGTTTGCCTATACCAAGAAGCCGAAAGACTTTAACGGCAACTGTGTCGGTTACGGTGAATGGGGAATCGTAGATGTATGGCGGAGAGAAAAGCCCGAGTTCTGGGGAACCAAGAAGGCATATTCTCCTGTCCGTGTGCTGAAGACTCAGGTGGGAGATGTTACCAGAAATACTCCGATACTGCTGCCGGTCTTTAACCGTTTTGACCATACGAATCTCAATGAGCTTACGGCTAAGGCCACTTACAAGGGACAGACTTTTGACGTAACTCTTCCTGATCTGAATCCGCATGACAAAGGTGTGTTGAGCGTGCCGGCTCAGGCCTGGGAAAATGGAAACAGCTTCCTGCTCGAATTCTTTGATGCAGAAGGACGACTGATTGATGCGGAAGAAATAGCCATAGGAAATCCGGTCCGGCCGGAATATCTGAATGCTTCCGGCAATTTGAAGCTGATGGTTGAGGATACGGACGGATATCTGAAGTTAAAAGGAAAAGGTTTTGAAATTCCTTTTAACAAGTCTACCGGACTGATGGAAAACGTAACTTCACATGGAGAAATTGTCATCCAGAAAGGTCCGTTCCTGAATCTGGATTTGAATGTGAACCACCTGACCGGAGCAGAGGTCCGTGACAAAGCCCGAAACTACATTGTTGCCGACAAGGACTGGAAGAAGAAGGATTTTCGTTACGCGCTGAAAGGCTCGGAATGCCATGTCTTCCTTTCCGGAAACTATTTGGGTGTTGATCTGGAACTTCAGATGACAGTGGAGGCTGACGGAACAGTGACATTCAACTATCAGACTCAGGGAGAACCGAACGGCTGGCTGAGAGAGGCCGGATTGAAGTTCTATCTGACGGATAATTTTGCAGAACTGGAATGGAAACGTGACGGGTACTGGTCTTATTACCCGGAAGATAATTTTGCAGGAAATGCAGGACAGACTCCTTTATATAATAAGAAAAAAGTGGAATATGGGGAAGATCCGCAACAGCCCTGGAATATGGATACCTATAATTATTACTATTTCTCAGACAAGGGAGCCATCTGTCAGCGTCCGTTGACGAATAAGGCAAAGGGAATGAAAGAGAACATTTATGAGTATCAGCTGAAAACTGCGGATAATCATTTGCTGACCGTTCTGTCGCGTGAAGGCAGTCTGGGATGCAGAATGAACAAGATGTCGGACGACCAGCTGATCCTTTATGTCAATAATCGCTGGGACTACCCTGAAATAGCCTGGGGTGATTATTGCAAGGAACTGGAGGTAACTCCGGTTTCCGGACTGATCAAAATACGTTTATGATACCTTTTTCTCTGGTAGATTTTCTGAGGTAATATATGTTTGGCAAGTCTGATTGATCAGACTTTGAATGAATCCTCTGTTCCGGCTTTCCGTTGTAAATGCTGGGGCGGGGGATTTCCTTTTTCAGCAGATCAGGCTAAAGGGCGAATTAGACAGTCGGGCAAATCAAAAACAGACGGGAGGTTGTCAAGAAGCAGACGGTTGGGGTAAGAAAACCTTGCAACGGCTGGCAGCGGATTTGAAGAACGATTATTCCGAAATAAAAGGATTTACTGTACGTAATATGCAATATATGGTGCAGTTTTTCAACGAATATAATCAGGAACTTACGATGGTGAAAGGTGTATTTTCTCCAATTACGCAATCAGTGGTTGCGCAATTAGGTCAATACAATTTAGGTATTAGGTGATGATTATTATATTGACATATTGATGTATAATACCTTTCTGCACCGCTATTTGGTGATTGAATTGAAAGATACGGAGTTTATACCGGAGTATATCGGCAAACTGAATTTCTACTGCTCTGCCGTAGATGATATTCTTTGCCGAGAGGGGGACAACCGAACCATCGGGCTGCTCCTTTGTAAGAGCAAAGACCGTATCAAGGCTGAATATGCCTTGCGTGACATTCAGAAGCCAATCGGAATCTCTGATTATGAATTAGGGCAAGCCTTGCCGAAAGATTTCCGTGGCAGTTTGCCTACAATTGAGGAAATTGAGAAAGAGTTGGAATCTGATAATCAGTGAACGATTTGAGACATCCTATCCACAACAAATAATAGATATGAAACCAATAACAGAAATCGCCCGCATTGGTACTCCAAATGTGTAAGAATCAATAAAAGCATTAAATCTTAACCCTTTTGACCATATTAATTCTTCGATGATAAGAAAATAATCGTTAGTATTAAAATATTAATGATCAAGTAAATGGTACATTTTATTTTCTGCTTCTTTAAGATTTCCTTTAAAGATAATTTCTTTATCATGATTGATAATAATAATAGTTGGATATACTTTTATTTCTAATTCTTTTAGTAAAGAACTATTCTTATCTATAGACCAAATAGGGAAATTACATTCTTGTTTATTGATACAATTAATTCCATCAAATATATTTTCATTATCCTTATATCTTACGAATACTGAACGGATTAATATCTCGTTTTTATATTTATCATATAACTTCTGGTATTGAGGAAATTGTTTAATACAAGACCCACAGGACGAATTCCAAAATTCTAATAGTATATAGTTACTTTTTATTGTATCTAATTTTATTTCATCTTCTATTGTTTGTATGGTGTGTGAAGTTATTTTAATGTTGGATAAATGACCAAAGTTTATATAATCAAACCAAACTTTATGTCCTATGAAAGCGCAAATTATCCAACTTATAAATGATAGTATTATGACATATTTCTTTTTATTTGAATAGATTAAACCTGTTAAAATGGTACTTAATATTACTATTATTGTTACCATTAACGTTGGCAATGTTTTGTCAAAATCAACTATTCTAATAGGTAATTCTATTATTATTCTCCCTAAAATAATACATAATATGATTCTTATAATGCTATATTTAGCATCTACATATTTCCTTAGTAGTAAAAATGTTATGAATGAATATACTATAGATTCTATAATCGCTGCATTATACAAACTTAAAGCACGTAGGGGTGTGCATATGAGACATAGAGTCAATGATAATAGGGAAATGATGATGTCGTTTTTTTTCATATGTCTTTTATTTTAGGTATTAGTTGGATAACCATATGTCATGATTGGCCTGTATTTTCATGAAAAAGCCCTCGATATTTATATTCAAGGCTCTTTCAATTGACAAAGAGGCTTTGATATTGAATTGCGTTGTCCTTTGATATAGCCATGAATACGTCGAGGATATTCGTTTGACATATCCGCTAATTCCTTTTGAGAAATATCTTCTTGCCAAATATAACCTCTAAGATTTTTCCTGCTGAAATATCGTTCATCAATAGGTATTTTTCATATTCCATCTCCATATCTCTGTATTTTAGTTTTCACAAATCTAGATATAAATCATGATTTATATGCCAGTACTAATAAGAAAAAATCAAGACCACCCCTATCTTTATGGCAATGGAGGTCTCAGTGTGTGAGCCTCAGATTATGTATAATGAGTCTTGACATCAAAATGTAATAGTCTATGAGAAAAGAAGCGTGTAAGCATGTATGACAAGCAGGAATACAGTTTTGTTCATCCAGAGGAATGACATTCAAGGGTTACTCTCCAAAGTACTTGCACTAACCGATAAAATTTCACTCCATGCTCGCTCTTTTTCGCTGATGAGAATTTTATTTTGTATAACCAATCATTACCTCTATTGAGATGAAACACTCATAAATCTCTCATTTTAAGATATTCAGAAGATTTTAGTCGATTTTTTACAGAAAGGGTTTGTGCAATAGTGGCGTAAAGGCTAAAAGTACTACCTTTACATGCAATAATTAATAGAAACACGTTTAAGGTCACAATTTGTGACCTTAAAAATAGTAACAATATGGCAAACAACATAGATAATAAAGATAACAATAAGCCTGTCGCAATTTGCGACCAATCTAAAATGGATGTCACAAAATGTGATATCACATACAGGAATCCAATGCAGTTTGAAGCATCAGTCAGTTTTCAAAAACGGGTTGTTAACACAACAAGGGCAATGACCTTACAACAAACTGCCTGACTTCATCACTTTTCTGCGCCATCACATGGCGCATATTGAAAATCAGTTAATTACATCAAATAATTGGGTGGTTTTGGGTGGCGCAAGTGAAAAACATGTACCTTTGTAGCATGTATGTGCGCAAGAAACATAACAAATCAGGAACCACAAGCATAGTCGTGGTCAGCAAAGCCAGTGGCAAGTACAAGGAAATAAAATCCTTTGGAGCGTCATCTTCTGAAGAAGAGATATCCTTATTGCATGAAAAGGCAAAAGCTTGGATTCATTCATTCGCCGGCCAGCAAGAACTGGACTTTGATGACCGTTGTAGCAAGGAGCTTGAAGAGACGACACGTGTAGTGGAGAATATGGATTCTGTCCTGATAAACGGTACCCAGTTGCTGTTAAACCAAGTTTATGACAGCATAGGTTTCGACAGAATACCGGATGAGATCCTTCGCCATCTTGTCATTGCCAGAGTGTCACAACCCAGGAGCAAACTTGCGACCGTAGACTATCTGAAATCGTACTACGACGAGGACATAGACCTCAACCGTATCTATCGCTATATGGACAAGCTTTACAACACGCAGATGGAACTTGCACAACAAATCAGCGTGGAGCATACTCGAAAAATCTTTGGAGGTAAGATAGGACTGATGTTTTATGACGTGACTACGCTGTACTTTGAGACCTCCCAAACAGATGCGCTACGCGAACCCGGGTTCTCGAAGGACGGCAAGACGGCAGAGTCACAGATCGTGCTCGGTCTGTTGGTTTCCGAGGGAGGCTATCCACTGTCATATTCCTTGTTTAACGGCAGCCAGTATGAAGGATTCACCATGATTCCGATGATAGATGACTTCAAACAGCGTTTCACGCTCGGTGCCGATTTCGTTGTCGTGGCTGATTCCGGTCTGATGAACAAGAACAATGTGGCACTACTGCAGGAAACCGGATACAAGTATATACTCGGAGCACGTATAAAGAATGAGGGCGCAAGCGTCAAGCAATGGATTCTTTCATTGGAAAAGAAAGACAAAACCAGTTATGAGCATAAACGGCAGAACGGAGAGCGTCTGATTGTCAGCTATTCGGAGAAACGGGCAAAGAAAGAGGCTTACAATCGCGACCGTGGCATTGCACGACTGAGAAAAGCCTACAAGAGTGGGCACATCACGAAGCAGCAGGTCAAGAAACGAGGATACAACAAGTTCCTTGAAATCAGCAAGGATATAGAGGTCTCCATCAGCGAGGAGAAGATTGCCGAGGACTGCAAGTGGGATGGTCTGAAAGGATATATCACCAATACAGACCTTGATGCCGAGCGTGTAATTGCCCAATATCATGGCCTATGGGTAGTGGAACGTGCTTTCCGTATCTCAAAAGGGACTTTGGAGATGCGTCCGATATTCCACTTCACGGAAAGGAGGATTGAGGCCCATATCTGTATATGCTTCATAGCTTATAAAGTGTATAAAGAACTGGAGCGGCTCATAGGCATTAACAAGATTGACATGAGTGTCGATCTTGTGCTTGATGCCGCTAAAACCATAACCACAATCAGGATAAAAAAGCCTGAGAACGGCACTTACTTTACGAAAACGCTCTTCCTTACGGAGAAGCACCTCGCAATCAAGTCGCTTTTTGACCCATCCAAATGAGATTTTTGTTTAGGGTGGCGCATTGACGAAGTCAGGAGAAACACGTTTAAGGTCACAATTTGTGACCTTAAAAATAGTAACAATATGGCAAACAACATAGATAATAAAGATAACAATAAGCCTGTCGCAATTTGCGACCAATCTAAAATGGATGTCACAAAATGTGATATCACATACAGGAATCCAATGCAGTTTGAAGCATCAGTCAGTTTTCAAAAACGGGTTGTTAACACAACAAGGGCAATGACCTTACAACAAACTGTATAGACCTCTTTCGAAAAATTATATGTAAAGTGAGGGAGGTGTTTTTTTATTATGCAGGCATAAAAAACGAAGATTTTTATCTAAGTTTGTACACAATAATCACTAATGAATGTTATGACAAAAATTAAAGTTCAGAATACAGAGATAACCATCATCAACCACGAAGATAAAGATTATATATCGTTGACGGATATGGTGCGTAACATAGAAAACGGACTAGCTCTTATCGAAAAATGGTTACGCAACAAAAACACAATCGAATTCCTCGGTATATGGGAAGAAATGTACAATCCGAATTTTAATTCCCCCGAATTCGAGGGAATTAAAAATGAAGCAGGGCTGAACCGGTTTGTTCTTTCTGTGAAGCAGTGGACTGAAAAGACCAATTCGAGAGGGCTTATAGCAAAAGCCGGACGCTATGGCGGCACTTATGCCCATAAGGACATTGCGTTTGAATTTGCCTCTTGGGTTTCTCCACAATTCAAACTCTATCTATTGAAAGAGTTCCAACGCCTGAAAGAACAAGAACAAACCCAATTAGGCTGGACTGCCAAACGTGAGCTATCCAAGATAAATTACCGCATACATACTGACGCAATCAGGCAGAATCTTATCCCGGCAGAGGTAACCGCCAAACAAGCCAGTATTATCTATGCTGACGAGGCCGATATGCTGAATGTGGCGATGTTCGGCATGACCGCCAAGATATGGCGTGAACAGCACCCCGAACTGAAAGGGAATATCAGAGACTATGCCTCTATTAACGAATTGATTTGTCTCTCAAATATGGAAAACCTCAATGCGGTATTCATAGAGCAAGGCATTCCGCAGGGTGAGCGGTTGGTTAAACTTAATCAGATTGCCATTCAACAGATGAAAGTGTTGGAGGGTGATAACAATGACCGCAAGCTGTTAAAATAAACAATTCAAGTTTCGCAAGTATAGATAACCGATAATAATGGCATAAAAAAACGACATGGTTTCTTGCCTAATAGGCAGAAAATGAGTAATTTTAAGTACCACCAAAAAAACATACTCAATCCCATGTCGATACACAAAATTACCCCTTTTCTCTCGGATATCAAAACATTTTTCAAGAATTCCGATATGACAACAAGATACTCTGTGAACGGGAACAGGCATACGACATGTCCAAAATAGATCTTGCAAAGGAGATGATAAAGAGGGCTATCCGTAAAGGGATAAAGTTCAGGTATGTACTGGCCGACAGCTGGTTCACGAACAAGGAATTTATCCGTTTCATCCATAGCCGCCACATACAATGCCTTTCAATTGGTTCGCCATTGGCGAACCAATTACAACAGCTTGAAAATAAGATAGAAGAAGGTGTTGAAATAGGAGATTTGTTTTGCAAATCGTTGTAAATGTGCATTCACATTATATAAAATGCGTATCAAGGAGTAAGGCAATAATGTTCTTACTCCTTTTTTCGTATCTGTCACAATTGTTATTACAAAGCATTAGATGGCGATGCTGCAGTTTTAATACGAATTGTGGTTTCACTTCTGAGAACCGTGGAGAGAATAGCCACTCCTTGCTCAGTAAAAGCATATGAACGAGCCGTTGAGTGCATCAAGTAAAACAATAAGACATCAGCAATAAAATAAAAGTTTAATCACTATTGGATTCAAACGCTTAATTCTCAGTTTTTAAAATTTTAATCGCAATTTCTCATGAAATAACATGTGGTATACAAAAAATTATTTTAAGTTTGCCGCCACATAAAACACAAGAAGGCACAAACGCCACCTTCTACTAAAAACAAAACACTATGAAAAAGAAAATAAAGATAGAATATCCGTTAAAACCAGCTTCTGGACACATTCTATGGAATGCCATCAGTACCCCTGCGGGATTGCAACGCTGGTTTGCCGACAACGTAACACGCGACGGAAAAATGTTCAGCTTCCGATGGGGAAAAACCGAAATGCGTACAGCCGAACTGATAAACTCACGCACCGACTCGTTTGTTCGCTTTCATTGGACCGACGAAGAACCACGCACTTTTTTCGAACTGAAGATATATTATATAGAGCTTACCAACGACCACACTCTTGAGATAACCGACTTTGCCGAAGAGGGCGAAGAAGACGACTTGACAAACCTTTGGGATTCTCAAATAGAAGAGCTGAGACGCGTTTGCGGCGTATAGACCTAACATAATCTTTAAAAAACTGCAAAACATCGTCTGTCTCTCCTTTTTTTATGCTACTTTTGTGTCCTGAATAATGATTATTATAAGAATGCTACGCATAAAAAAGCTTGATATATTCATCCTGAAGAGTTTTTTGCTGGTTTTTGCCGGCACTTTCTTTATCTGTCTTTTTATTTTCATGATGCAGTTTCTATGGCGTTATGTAGATGAACTTGTGGGTAAAGGTTTGGAAATAAGCGTACTGGCGCAATTTTTCTTTTATTCTGGATTAACTCTTATCCCTATTTCTCTGCCGTTGGCCATCCTCTTGGCGGCACTTATCACTTTCGGTAACTTTGGAGAACGTTATGAGTTGCTTTCAATGAAAGCGGCGGGCATCCCTTTGCTGCGTATCATGCAGCCGGTTATTATATTCTGTTTTGCCATAGCTTGTACATCGTTCTATTTTCAGAACGTAACTGGACCACGTGCACAGAAAAAGCTGTGGACTCTGCTCGTTTCAATGAAGCAGAAATCGCCAGAAGTGGATATTCCGGAAGGTGTTTTCTATACCGAAATTGACGGCTATAACATCTACGTGAAGAAAAAAGACCGCGAAACGGGTATCTTGAAGGATATTCTTATCTATAATTTCTCCGACGGTTTTGAAAACGCTCATATTATATGGGGCGAAGAAGGTAAACTGGAGCTGACTGCCGACAAGCAGCACTTGTTCCTTCACCTGTATAACGGAGAACAGTTCGAGAACTTGAAGTCGCAAACATCGCTTTCTAAAAACGTTCCTTACCGACGCGAGACATTCAAAGAGAAGCACACGCTTATTCAGTTTAGCTCGGAATTCAACATGGTTGACGGAAGTTTCCTTGACCGCCGTTCGGATATCAAGAACATGCACGAAATTTCTATAGCCGTAGACTCACTGATACAGCACGGCGACAGCGTAGGACGTGCCATGTACAATGAATCAATGCGTACCACTTTTTACCGACCGGAAATGACTTCTGCCGACTCTACACGCATGGCAGAAGAGCATATACGAGTTATAAACACCGATAGTATATATAACTCTATGACATCGGCCGAAAAGCTGAAGACACTGAATTACGCCCAGTCGAAATTTACATCGCTCAACTCTGAATGGAACATGAAGAGCTATATGACCAAGGATACCGACGATGATATACGCTCGCACCGTTCGGACTGGAACAAGAAAATCACCTTGTCGCTGGCTTGTCTTATCTTCTTCTTCATCGGTGCACCGCTGGGAGCCATCATCCGAAAAGGAGGTCTGGGTATGCCTGTAGTAATATCGGTATTGATATTCGTGATTTATTATATCATCGACTCCGGAGCTACCCGTGTGGCGAAGAGTGGAGAGATGAACGTAGTATTAGGAACATGGATGAGTACCTTGGTACTAGCACCTATCGGAGGTTTCTTTACTTATAAGGCAAATAAAGACTCGGTGGTATTCAACCTCGATGTATATATAGCCGTAATCAGAAAGCTGTTGGGATTGCGTCCATCGCGTCACTTGTTCCGCAAGGAAGTTATTATACAGACACCGCTCTATGCTGAAGACATTGAAATAATGAACGGCATAAACGCAGAGTGCAAGCAGTATCTGCAAGATAACAGATTACGCCACATGCCTAATTATTTCAAGATATTCACAAATAACAAGCATGACGACGTGATAGCCAATATCAGCCAACAGATGGAAGGCATAGTAGAAGACCTATCGAACACACGCGATGCGGTAATCATCAATATGATGGAGAAATATCCGTTCCTTTCTGTCAAGGCACATAAGAGCCTATCCGACAACCGCTGGCTTAATTTGCTTTACGGTATTATCCTGCCTATCGGTATAGTAGCTTACCTACGCATCTGGCGCTACCGCTTCCGCTTAGAGAAAGACCTAAAAGTCATTATCGAAACGGACAACAAGATAATACAACGAATAAAAGACCAACAATTAGATAAATAATAAACCCATATATAAATAGTATAAAAACAATTAATACATAACATCATGGACAACATCAAACTGAATACCGTAGAAGAAGCCCTCGAAGATTTCCGTAAAGGAGAATTCGTCATTGTAGTAGACGATGAAGACAGAGAGAACGAAGGCGATTTGATAATAGCCGCAGAACTCATCACACCAGAAAAGGTAAACTTCATGCTGAAACATGCACGCGGCGTTCTTTGTGCTCCTATCACCTTGTCGCGCTGTAAAGAACTCGATTTGCCATTTCAGGTTACTAACAATACCTCTATGCTGGGCACACCGTTTACAGTAACAGTAGATAAATTGGAAGGATGCTCTACAGGTGTTTCTGCTACCGACCGCGCCGCTACCATCCGCGCTTTGGCAGACCCCACTTCAACCCCCGAAACATTCGGCCGTCCAGGACACATCAACCCGCTTTATGCTCAAGACAAAGGCGTATTGCGCCGTGCCGGACATACTGAAGCCGCTGTAGATTTGGCAAAACTGTGCGGACTCTATCCTGCAGCTGCCCTGATGGAGGTAATGAACGAAGACGGTACTATGGCTCGTCTGCCAGAACTGTATAAGATGGCTCAAGAATATGGCTTCAAGCTGATTTCAATAGCAGAACTTATAGCTTACCGCTTGAAACAGGAATCGCTTGTAGTGAAAGGCGTAGAAGTAGACATGCCTACAGAATACGGACACTTCCGCCTCATCCCGTTCCGCCAGAAAAGCAACGGACTGGAACATGTAGCCCTGATTAAAGGCGAATTCAAGCCCGACGAACCGGTATTGGTACGCGTACACTCATCTTGTGCCACAGGCGATATCTTCGGATCATTGCGTTGCGACTGCGGTGAACAGCTTCACAAATCAATGCAGATGATTGATAAAGAAGGTAAAGGCGCTATAGTATACCTCATTCAGGAAGGACGCGGCATAGGCTTGATGGAAAAGATGAAAGCATACAAGTTGCAGGAAGAAGGAATGGATACAGTAGACGCTAACCTCTGCTTGGGTCATCAGGCTGATGAACGCGACTATGGTGTAGGTGCTCAGATTCTGCGCGAAATTGGAGTACAGAAGATGAGACTGCTCACTAACAACCCAGTAAAGCGTGTAGGACTGGAAGCTTACGGACTGGAAATAGTAGAAAACGTGCCCATCGAAGTAACTCCTAACCAATACAACGAACGTTACTTGCTTACCAAGAAAATGCGTATGGGACATACTTTGCATTTAAACAATAAATAAAACAACGACAAAACAACTGTGTTATGGAAGAAACAAAAAACTTAATTGGTAACTATGCCTCTAAAGCGGCACAAAGTACCTTATTGCGCAGCGTCTACGTATGGATGACACTGGCACTTGTTATCACTGGCTTCGTGTCAATGTATGTAGCGCAATCGTATCAGCTGATTTCGTTCATCTTCGGAAACAAACTGGCTTTATGGGGTATGCTTATAGCAGAACTGGCGGTGGTATTCTATCTGTCGGCACGCATCAACAGCATATCGTTTACCAAGGCTACAGTGATGTTCATTATCTACTCGATACTGAATGGCGCTACCCTGGCTTCCATATTCTTAGTCTATACCATGAGCTCTATAGCTTCAACCTTCTTTGTCGCGGCAGGAACATTCGGAGTAATGGCTCTGTATGGATATGTCACCAAGTCAGATCTTACACGCATCGGAAACATCTGCCTCATGGCGCTGATAGGATTAATCATAGCTACTTTGGTAAGTATGTTCTGGCAGAACTCTATGCTGCAAATGATTATCACGTATGCAGGGGTAATATTGTTTGTAGGACTCACGGCTTACGACTCGCAGAAAATTAAACGTCTGCTCACAGCCGATGGTATAGAAGTGACAGAAGAAACACAGAAAATCGCCTTGTTGGGTGCATTGACTTTATATCTCGACTTCATAAACTTATTCCTATACTTGCTTCGCTTGTTGGGAGACAGAAAATAAATAAGACTTAGACAAACATTCTAAATTATAATACAAAATGAACCAACTTTCAGATCGTTTGAACAGCCTGTCGCCTTCGGCAACATTGGCTATGTCGCAAAAGAGCGGCGAATTAAAGGCTCAAGGAGTTGACGTAATCAACTTGAGTGTAGGTGAACCCGATTTCAATACACCGGATCACATTAAAGAAGCTGCAAAGAAAGCTATCGATGATAACTTCTCACGCTACTCGCCAGTAGCTGGATACCCGGCTTTGCGCAATGCTATCGTTGCAAAACTGAAGAACGAAAACGGACTGGAATACACTGCCGCACAGATTAGCTGTGCCAATGGTGCAAAACAATCTGTTTGTAACACCATAATGGCATTGGTAAACAAGGGCGATGAAGTAATCGTGCCGGCTCCTTACTGGGTAAGCTACCCAGAAATGGTGAAATTGGCAGAAGGTACTCCTGTAATAGTACGCGCTGGTATTGACCAGGACTTCAAGATTACTCCTGCTCAGCTCGAAGCTGCCATCACTCCGAAGACTCGCGTGTTGATTCTCTGCTCTCCGTCTAACCCTACCGGTTCTGTTTATAGCAAAGAAGAATTGGCTGGTTTGGCAGAGGTATTGGCTAAGCACGAACGCGTTATCGTAGTAGCCGACGAAATCTACGAACACATTAACTACATCGGTAAGCACCAAAGCATCGCTCAGTTCGAAGAAATAAGAGACAGAGTGGTTATTGTAAACGGTGTGTCTAAGGCTTATGCCATGACTGGATGGCGTATAGGTTTCGTAGCCGGACCGGAATGGATTGTTAAGGGTATCAATAAACTGCAAGGTCAGTATACTTCGGGCCCATGCTCTGTATCTCAGAAAGCGGCAGAAGCAGCTTATACCGGTACTCAAGAACCTGTAGAAGAAATGCGTAAGGCATTCGAACGCCGTCGCGACCTTATCGTGAAATTGGCTAAAGAAATCCCAGGATTCGAAGTCAACTTCCCGCAAGGAGCTTTCTACTTGTTCCCTAAATGTGATTCATTCTACGGAAAGAAGGATGGCGACCGCGTAATAAACAACGCTGACGATTTGGCAATGTACCTGCTCGAAGTAGGACATGTGGCTTGCGTTGGTGGTACATCATTCGGTGCTCCTGAGTGCATCCGAATGAGCTACGCTACTTCTGACGAAAACATTGTAGAAGCAATGCGCCGTATCAAAGAAACTTTAGCAAAACTGAAATAATCAGAATAAGAACATTGCTAAATAAGCCACAAAAGGTGTGTCGTAATGAACGATGCACCTTTTTTTATTGTAACTACTCGTCATAGATGATAACCGCATGTTATGAAACCATCGAAATGCATTTGTTTTATTTTTGAAAGAAATATTTGCATATTTCAAGAATTTAGGCAATTTTTGCAGCCATAACAAAGCTCCTTGATTTAGAATTGACATTTTAAGTATCACTAGGTTAATCTGAAAACAATTATGTGTACGACTTTTTATACATATGTTTATCAACATAATTTAACACCTCCATAAAAAGACGCATCTTACTTTAAGAACAGCGAGGCAACGTGTAGCCAATATAAGACATTTAGGCAAGAATAAATAATCCACCTATTATATTATCATAACTAAATAATTATGAATAAACGAACAAAACTTCTGTCAAGAACACAGTCGTATGCAAGCGGTACTTTCGCAAAGTTATGCCTGCTATGCGCGTTCTTCCTTTCTGCGCTATCCATACAGGCGCAAGAAAATCAAAGAATCTCCATCGATTTTAAAGGAGAGACTCTGGAATCGACAATTTGGTACATTCAGAACCGTACCAACTATGTTTTTGTGTATACCCCAAAAGATGTGGCCGGAGTAAAAGACATTACCCTTCGCGGCAAGAATAAAACCGTTTCAGAAATTTTGGACGAATGTCTGGAAGGCACAAACCTGACCTATGAAATTATCGACAAGAAGATTGTCATCAAGAAAAAGCAAAGCCAACAAGTAACTATCAGCGGTTGGATACACGATGCTGAAGGAGAAGCATTACCGGGAGCTACCGTTACGGCACGAGGCTCTAAAGACGGAGCCATTGCCGGCATGGATGGACGATACACACTGACCATTCCTGCACAAAAAGGATTGATTCTGACTTATTCATTTATCGGTATGGAGAAGAAAACGGTTCGCTATGCCGGAAAAAACAACATCAACGTTACTCTAAAGAGCGGTGTAGGCACCGAAATGGAAGAAGTAGTTGTAACTGGATATCAAAACATAAAGCGTCGCGACTTGGTGGGTTCTATCACCACAGTGAAAGCTAAAGATGTGATAATGCCTTCGTTTACAACTATCGACCAGATGCTGCAAGGACGTGTAGCAGGTATGGTGGTAACCAACACCAGCAGTCGTGTGGGTACGGCACCTAAGATTCAGATTCGCGGTACCAGCACCTTATTAGGAAACCAAGACCCGCTGTGGGTAATAGACGGTATAATTCAGGAAGACCCGTTAACACTGGAAACCAGCAACTCTATGACTGGCGACCTGAAGGATATCATCGGCAACCAAATTTCGTGGTTGAACCCGTCTGACATTGAGAATATCACCATTCTGAAAGATGCGTCGGCTACTGCTATCTACGGTTCTAAAGCATCTAACGGTGTAATAGAAATCACTACCAAGAAGAATACTACCGACCGACTGAGCGTGAACTATACCGCCAATTTCGTGATTGGCAGCCGTCCTAACTATGAACAATTCAATTATATGAACTCTAAAGAAAGAGTACAGTTCTCGCAAGAAGCATTCAACTGGGGAACATCGTTCGCCAAAGAACCCATCAAGCAACCTTATACTTACGAAGGCTTGCTGCGCATGTATCTGGAACACGATATCTCCGCCGAAGAATTTATAGCCCAACGCGGTCAGCTGGAAACACAAAATACCGACTGGTTCAAGTTGCTTACCCGCCGCTCATTCAGTCATAACCACAACCTGAGTATCTCGGGCGGAACCAACAAGTTCAGCTATTCTACTTCAGTAGGCTACAGCAAAAGCGACGGACAGGAAATAGGAAACAGCAGCGAACGTATGACAGGCCGCATCGCCTTGACCATGCGTCCTGTTCAGAAACTTACCATCAACGCCGCACTTAACGGTAGTGTAAGCACAAATAAAGGATTTGCCGGTGGAGTAGCCCCAATGGATTATGCCACTACTACAAACAGAATTATCAACCCTGATGTATTCTACCAGAAAACTGCGACTTATGATTATAATGACAACGTACAGTCACTGGGCTATAACTTCATAAATGAAAGAAACAACAGTAGCGCCTCTTCAAGCTCTACCCACCTTTCGGCATCATTAGACTTGAAGTGGGACATCCTGGATTGGCTGTCTTATCAGTTTACAGGCGGATACAGCAATACGAGCAGCAACAGCGAATCGTATATGACAGAACAGACCTATTACATTGCTCAGAAATATCGTGGATATGACTATAACTCAGTAACTCCGGGAAGTGCGGAATTCAAAGCCGCTGTACTTCCGTTTGGAGGAGAGCTGTACAACAACGACGGACGTCAGTCTTCTTATAACATACAGAACAAGATACTTATCAGCAAAGCGTTCGACCAAAACAACCGCTTGAATGCCTTGATAGGTATGGAACTTCGTTCTTCTACAAACAAAAGCCTCGGCCATACCATGTGGGGATATGCCCCAGACCGCGGCGAAGTAATCTTGCGACCGACTACATTATCCGACTTCCAGCCTATCACTGGCTCAGGACAAAGCGGATGGGGTATTTTGGAAGAACTGTATTCTGGACATTGGAGCAAAACAAACGTTACCGACAATTACTTATCGTTCTTCGCTACATTCGCTTATTCGTTTATGAACCGTTATGTAGTGAATGCCAACGTACGTAACGACGCATCCAACCGTTTCGGACAAGATACCAACCATCGTTTTGACCCTACTTACTCGTTCGGTTTCTCTTGGAGAGCTTCTGAAGAAGAATTCATCAAGAAACACCTGAAATGGATAACCGATTTGAATATCCGTGCCACTTACGGTATTCAAGGTAACGCTTTGACTCGCTTAAGTCCGGATTTGATCTTGACACAAGGAACCGTTAAGGAGGTTTATAACCGCTACTACTCTACCATTTCGCAAATTCCTAACCCTAATTTGTCATGGGAAAGAACCAAGACATGGAACTTTGGTATAGACCTTAGCTTATTCAACAAATTCTTCATGAATGTAGAATACTATACCCGCCGTTCTAACGCCATTATCTCTCAAGACTTGCCATTCGAATACGGAATGCTGTCAATGAGACGAAACGGCGGTATCATTCATAACCGAGGACTTGAATATACGTTGAGTTTCTCGCCTATACAGAAAAAAGACTATGCGCTGAATGTCAGCCTTAATGCTTCTAAAAACTGGAATAAGGGAGGACAGAGCAATACAGAAGTGAACGCAAGCGCATACTTGAGCGGACGTTCGGACATCATCTTAAAAGAAGGATATCCACTGAGCGGATTCTGGTCTTATTCTTTCGCCGGACTGAACGGAACAAACGGAGAACCTACATTCAACAACTTAGATGTACCCGAAGAACAGCGCAACAAGAAGATTGACCCCACTACATATTTGGTTTACTCAGGACAGAGAGACCCGTATTTCACCGGTGGTTTGAGCTTGAGCTTCCGCTACAAATCGGTAACATTAAACAGTAGCTTATCTCTGCTACTCGGCGGAAAGAAACGCCTTACATCACCGTTCTCTGAATTCGCCAGCTCATACTACATGCCCGATCCGTATTCTAATGTAAACCGAGACCTCTTGGACCGCTGGAAACAGCCAGGCGATGAAGCATACACCAACATCCCTGCCCTGCCACGTGCCGGAGCAACCATTATCGGCTTGCCTAACAAAGATACCTCATATCCTATTCCATTGTGGGAAATGTCGGACGCACTGGTTGTAAGCAGCTCGTTCTTGCGCTGCCGTAACATCGGCTTGTCATGGCAAATGCCTCGCGAGCTCTGCAAGAAAATGTTTGTGCATTCTTTTGCACTCAACTTCAATATGGATAATATTTTCGTGATAGCCAGCAAACGCTTCAATGGCTTCGACCCAGAGTTGAGCAACAGCGTTTATCCGCACAGCTATTCTATTGGATTTAATATTGGTTTTTAAAACAAAATATAACAAAGATATGAAAACTAAAAACACTATATATGCTCTGTTCGGAACGGCGTTACTTACGCTATCGGCTTGTTCTGATTTTCTGGAGCCAAAATCACAGAGTGAGTATGTCCCCAGAGATGTAAACGCTTTGCAAGAAATGTTGATTGGAGAAGCCTACCCTACCTCATCGGGAGGAGAACCTATCTTGGCGTATGCCAATATATTCGATGACGACCTTCAGTTCTGTAAGGTATATACTGATGGTTACGACTTTGATGAAAGTAATAAGGCTAATTCTGAAATCACTAAAGCCCTGTTCACTTGGCAGCCCGACGTGTTTGTTCTCAGCAAGAACAAGGGTATTAGTGTATCTAATATCTGGAAGGGTTATTATGAACTGATTCTTGGAGCTAATGCGGCTCTCGACTACTTGGACGATGTAAGCGGTTCGGAAGAAGAGAAGAATTATGTCAAGGCTCAAGCTCTGGCACTAAGAGGTTTCTATTATTTCATGTTGGTTAACTACTACGGAGCACCTTATAATTATAATAAAGAAGCGCTGGGTGTACCTCTGAAATTGAGCAGCGAACTGCTACCCGACGAAAATATTCTGCTGAAAAGAAATACTGTGGCCGAAGTATACGACCAGATTCTGAAAGACTTGAACGAATCTGAAAACTTATTCCTCAATCTGCCCAAGAGCAAGCAGTATCAACCCGATTATTTGGTAAGCCTGCCTATGCTGGAATTACTCAAGTCGCGTGTATACCTGTATATGAATAATTGGAAAGATGCCAAGAAGTACGCCGAAAAGGTAATAAACGATTGGTCGTTCAAGCTGTTAGACCTTAACGACTTGCCAGAACCGTCACGTTCTGAGCCTTATTACACGTTTACATCTATCGATAATCCGGAAGCTATCTGGCTGTACGGAAAAATAAGCGACTTCATGTCGAATAGCTCAGGCTATGTTTCAAAATCGGAAGAAGACCCTTGGTGGGGAATGAAAATAACCTATAACCGCGACCTCTTCATAGCATCCGATGAGTTACTGAACAGTTTCGCTGACGGCGATTTGCGTAAAGACAGATACATAGTAAAAGAATGGGATAATAACGACAACCAGTTCATCAGCAACTCTTATACTGTATTCGGCAAATTCAAAATAACAGCTACCGGAGCACCAGGAAGCACCAACAACATGGCTCTTAGTTTCCGCCTGAGCGAGGCTTATCTGAATCTAGCTGAAGCCGCAGCCGAATCGGGAGAGACACAAGACGCAATAGAAGCAATGAAGATATTGCTGTCAAAACGTTACGAAACAGATAAGTTCGTAGCTCCATCGGAACTTTCGGGCGAAGAATTAATTAACTTTGTGCGTAATGAACGACGCAAGGAGCTATGCTTCGAAGGTCAGCGCTGGTTCGATTTAAGACGCTACGGTATGCCTAAGATTACTCACACATGGGCTGGACAGACTTTTACGCTGCAAAAGAACGATGCATCGTACACCATGCCTATAGACGAAGAAACACTGGAGCAGAACAAGGCGTTGGAACAAAATCCGTTGGCTCCTAAAAGAGAAATTTAATGTATCGAACTATAATTTACAGAAGTAATATGAAAAAACTATATAGCTTATGGGTGCTGGTTTTCTGCCTGGCTTTTACTTCATGCCATGAGGAAGATGCGCTTACACCCACCGAAGGAGGCATAGAACTCCGTTTCGAAGTTCCTCAAGGAAATAATTCTTGGGATAAAGACATTGCCGAAATATATAATGAGTATAATGTGTATCTGATTTACGACAAACTGACCGATGCCGATTTTAATCGTACATGGACAGGTGGCGGACTTGGAGCTACTTACCAGGGACAAGGTGCGCAAAGCGATAAAATGGCAGAGGCTTACGTTAAGTTCATGAAGACTCACGTATTCTCTTATCTGAAAGGAAAGCAACAGATATACGATAAGATTTTCCCTCTGTACTGGTACATGGGATATAACGTGAACGCTGTATCGAAGATAGAATACGGAACGCTTGTAATGGAATTCCATTCTCCGCTAAGCACTAAGTTCGACGGTCTGGACTATTGGTCGCTCTGTATGTTCGGAAAGGCAGATGACGGTCAGGAAGAGTATTTCGTTCCAAAGACTCAGAAAGAATACAGCCAGTTCCGTAACATGATATTGGGTCACATCCTTACCGAAGCTGTAAAGAACGGAAACATCAAGGTTCCGGAAGCATTCGGAAGCGGACTTGATCATAGCACAGATATCAAGGCTGGATATGGCGACGAAGAAGATCCTAACTATTATCTCTTCAGAGGTTATCCGGGCACTGTGAATATGACAAAATTCGCGTCTATCATTGCGCCCGACGATGGATTGCCTCCAACTAACGAAAATGCATTCATTGGCTACATCACAATACAGATGATGTATAACCAAGAAGAAATAAAGCAGAATTATCCAGCCGACAAGTATCCGCTGCTGGCAGAGAAGTTTAAGTATGTATATAACTACATGAAGGATACTTATGGTATCGACTTGAACGAACTCGCCGTAGGACCAGCCGATTGGGAGACCTGCAACATTGAATTCTAAATGTTAAAGCAAGAACAAAGATCTAAGCGAAAATATAGAAATGAGACTTAAAAGTATTATCGCATTATTGTTATTCTGTTTCGCCACCGCCTCTTGGGCGGTTGGCGAATTTCAACTCTCAGGAAAACTAAGAGTGCTAAAGCCTATCACCATTCAGCTGAAAGATATGAATGGTAACGTATTGCTGAGCTGTGAAACCCGCCCGGACGGCACATTCAATTCTGAGAAAACACGGTTAGTCCCTGATATATATAAGTTATGTATGGGACAAACGGAGCAGGACCTCTTTCTGGAAAATACTCCACTCACCATCAGTGGTTATTTCGATGAACAAGACCCTTCGCATAGTTCATTATCGTTTACCGGAATAGACGAATACCTTACTATACAGGATTATATAGCACAGAATGCCAATGAAGGAGTTATCGCTTTAACCGGGAAAGAGAAACTTACCCCGGCTACGGCTGCCGCATTAGGATATCTGGCCAATGTAAACGACTATACTTCGGGAAAGAAGTTGCTGGATATGATACCACAACAGGAGAGAAACTCTAACGCTGCTAAATGGTTGATAAAAAAGGTTGAAATACTTTCTCATCAAGTAAAGGGTGCCTTGGCTCCCGACTTTACTTTCACTGATGTCAATGGAAAAGACGTCAGCTTAAAAGACTTTCGCGGGAAAATCGTTGTTTTAGACTTCTGCGCTTCATGGTGCGGACCTTGCCGCAAAGAAATGCAAAGTCTGCTTGGTATTTACAAAGAGTTGAAAGCCGATGATTTAGAATTTATCAGCGTTTCGTTAGACGATAAAGAAGAGAAATGGAAAGAAATGCTGAAAGAAGAAAACTTGCCGTGGGTAATGCTTTGGGATAAAGCCGGATTCCCAAAAAGCAGTGATCATCCTAATGAAATACAGACAGCCTACGGATTTTACTCAATCCCATTCCTTGTTGTGATAGACAAAGAAGGAAGATTGGTGGCAAGAAACGTGCGCGGAGCACAGGTAAAAGAGGCTATATTGAAGGCAAGAAATAACTAATCTTAAATTAATAACTAAAAATAGAATTTATGAAAAGATTTATTTTCCCTATTATATGCTGTTTTGTCGGCATGACTGCATCAGCTCAGTTGGTCAACAAACAAAAAACTAACGCTGAGCAGAAAAAACAATCTGAGTTGGATTGGTTTAATTGTTCGTACGATAGTGATAATGTATATGGGGCAGAGGTGAACAAAGCTTACGAATATCTGAAAGCTAATAAGAAGAAAGCGAAAGCAAGACCTATAGTGGCTCTGATAGGTACAGGTATGGATGTGGAGCACGAAGACTTACGCCAATCTATATGGACTAACCCAAAAGAAAAAGAGAACGGAAAAGATGACGACAAGAACGGATTAATAGACGATATTCATGGATGGAATTTCTTAGGCGGAAAAGACGGCAGAGTGGTAGACGCCATTACACGTGAAGCCGACCGCGAATTCTTGCGCCTGAAAGATAAATACGGTGACTATCTGTTCGACGGAAAACAATACTTCAAAGTCATAAACGGAAAGCGTCAGGCGGTTCCAGCTCCGGAAAATATGGCAGAATATAACTACTATCGTTATAAGGTTCTTCCTGAATCAAAGCCTGCCGGAACGTATGGCGGTTATCAACTTGCTTATGTGGTAAAAGAGTACTTCGATAAGTTCGATAGCGACATGAAGAAGCGTTTCCCTGGCAAGGAGCTGACGGTGGAAGATTTTCAGTCGTGCTATAACCCTAAGGCAGCGGTACGCGACAGCCTTTCAGAGGTTTCCTTCATGATTGGAGCTTATGCTTTCGGTCTGTACAACACAGATAAGTGGGATGTGGTTTACAAGAACATGATTCCAGCGAATATTGAATCGGCAAAAAAGGATTATGAAACTGCACTGAAGAAATACGGTCATGATAACCGTAAGGAAATAGTGGGCGACGACCCGAATGATATCAATAATACTAAATACGGAAATAATGTTTTGCTGACATCGGATGCCGTGGCAGGAGTTATGCAGGCAGGTATCATCGCGGCTCAAAGAGACAATGGCATAGGAATAAACGGTATAGCAAACAATGCCGAAATCATGACGCTCCGTGTGCATCCGGGAAAAGGTGAACCTTATCTTAAGGATATGATACTCGCCATCCGCTATGCGATAAATCATGGGGCAAACGTCATTGTGCTGCCAGAGCAGAATACCATTTATAACGAAACACAGAAGCAATGGCTCATCGATGCTTTGAAAGAAGCGGAGAAGAAAGGAGTGTTGGTTATTGTTCCTACGTGGAACTTGTCTGTAGATCTTGATGAGTATGAGTTCTTGCCCAACCGTAAGATGACTACCGACGGTGAGCTTACAAACTTCATGACCGTGGCTCCATCTGACAAGAACGGTAATCCGGTTATGCAGGCTAATTACGGAGCTAAAATGCTCGACCTCTATGCGCCGGGGGTAGATGTTTATTCTACTTATATGGGCGATACTTACAAAAAAGGTTCGGGCGAAAGTATGGCTTCGTCTGTGGTGGCGGGTGTAGCCGCTCTGCTGAAGACTTATTTCCCAAAACTTACCGGAACACAGATTCGCGATATCCTGCTAAAGAGTGTTACTTCACGTAAAGGTGTTGAGGTAGAGAAAGGTATTCGCATCAATGATCGTCCGTCGCAAGACTTGTTCTTGTTCGATGATTTATGTATCTCAGGAGGTATAGTCAATGCTTATCAGGCTGTATTAGAAGCCGAAAAAATCAGCAAATAAATAAGATAACTGCATGAACATTCGTCGTATCATGGGATTTGCCGTAGCTCTTTGCACGGCAATCCATTTATCTGCACAAATCCAGAACCGAATATGCGATACCATCCATTACGAATTCATTCGTGAGAAAATCATCATTCCGGTTACGGCTAATGGAATTAAGGTGAAATATATCGTAGATACTGGCGGAAAGACCGGAACCATGTACGATGCTGCCACGGAAATGAAAGCTACGGCGGCGGGATACGCACGTGTTTCGGATGTAAATTCATTGGGAAGTCATTATCAGGAAGGCCACATACAGGATGTCTGCATCGGGAAAGATTATAAGGTGAAAAAACTCACTACAATGGTGCTTCCTATTGATCCTTTTTTTAAGGAACTGGGAGTTGTGGGTATCTTGGGAGGTGATGCGTTCGACCAATCGGTACTGACGTTCGATTCAAGAACCAAGATTATGGTCATCAATTATCCTTATCGCCCGGAACGACTGAAAGTAACAGACGGACTTCCGTTTGCCGATCCTAACGATAATCATTCTACAGTAAAGGCTCGCATAGGAGGCAAAGACATAGATGTATTGATAGATACCGGAGCCGACGGGTTCTTGATGTATTCTACCGACGATTACAATCTATCGGTCGACTCTGATGGAGTGAAGGTTACAAATCAGGCTCATGGCATTGTTGCGGCAGGACTTACAGGATTGGGCGATCCCGTAGACATAAAAAAGGTAGATATTTCGTCTATCAACCTGATGGGAAAGGAATTCACTCATGTAGGCAGTACTACAACCGTAATGAACGAAACTATCATAGGAGTTGATTTATTGAAGTATGGAAAGGTAATAATCGACTATATGCGCAAGCGTTTCTATTTCTTGCCGTTCGATAAATCTCCTACCGATATGGGAGGCGCACCAAAATTGTGGAACGTAAGTATCTTGCCGAGAAACGAGCGTTTTGAAATCACTACTGTATGGAATAGCATGAAAGACAAGGTGGCTTTTGGTGACGAGGTGGTAAATATTAACGGAACGCCTCTTAAAAATTACCCCTTGAGCCAAGTGGCCATAGAAGATATCATAAATGCTATATCCGGCGATACAGCTTATATTATCGTGAAGAAAGGAAACAATGAGCAGCGAATAGAAATAAAAAGAGAAAGATAAAAAGACATGGTTATGAAACTGAAAACGATAAAAAGTGTTTTGTGCTTACTAGTGCTAAGCTTAGCAAGCAACGTGTATGCACAAACACAGAATAGCATGACTGAGGTTATTCCATTCAAGTTGGTTGACGGGAAAATCATAATAACAGCAACCATAAATGATGAAACCGTTGATTTCGTGCTCGACTTGGCTGGTCAAAATGCATTGATTCCGGAAGCAATAGAGAAGTTACATATTGCAAAAGAAGGCAATTTCGGAACATACAAGAATTTTGTATTCAAAGATGTTCCGGTAGACAATGTCTATGAGATAAAAAGTCTTTCTTTCGGTGATAATACATTCAGCAATGACTTGCCTTTCTTTGAACTGAAAGATGAACCATATTTACGCAAACTGGGAGTTGTTGGGGTTCTGAATTCATCGTTATTCAGCACATCAGTACTTACTATCGATAAGAAGCGTCAGAAAATTACGGTTACACAGCCTTATCGACCTTCATACATGAAGCTGAATTATCGTGAGACTTTTGATTTTATAACAGGAATGGGAATTTTATGTCCTATAACGGTCAACGGCTCACCAGTTTCTCTTATAATGGATACCTGGAGCAATGGATTGATAAACCTTACTCCAAAGGATTTCGAGGCTTGGAACACGAAATATTCCAAAGGAACAGGTGAAAAAGTTTCGAACGGATATAAAGAAGCTACCGAAATGCAAGATAACCTACTGCTGCCCGACGTAAGTTTCGGTAAAACGAAGATAGAAAACGCAACCGCCGTAAAGAACCCTTATCTGAAGCATTCGGTAGTGGGAAAACAACTGCTTGATTATGGCATCGTTTCTATAGACTATGCGCACAGAAGAATCTATTTCCAACCGTTCGACCTTGTGCCAATACCTAAAAATGAGTCTGAAGTCACTAAACAAAGTATCGCCGACGGAAAATTGAATCCGATAACCCGCAGGTTCTTTTGGGAAAATATCTTTGATTACCGCAAAGGAGAAGAATTTATAAACCACACAGGAAAGCCTATTGTCATCGATTTCTGGGCTACTTGGTGCGGTCCGTGTATGCGGTTACTCCCACAGATGGAAGCTATGGCAGAACAATTCAAAGGCAAGGTGATATTTTATAAAGTGAATGCGGATAAGGAAAAAGATCTGTGCAATCATTTCGGCATTCAAGCTCTACCTACATTGTTCTTCGTTCCCGTAGAAGGAAAACCAATAATAGAGGTAGGAGCCTCGCCAGAACGTTATCGGCAGCTTATAGAAGAAAAGCTACTGAAGTAAATTCACATTAGAATAAGCCTAATCTGACTTCGCAATGTTTACATATTAAAACAGAAAGAGCCCAGCACAACGCCGAGCTCTTTCTAATTTTAAATACGATATACATACATTTCACTAAAGTTCCCTATTAGTATTTACCTTTTCGTTGTTATTTCTATCACCTTTAATTAGCTCATCATACAACTTTCTAAACAACTGAGGGTCTGATTCCGATTCAGGATATTGCCTTAATATCATCTCCATTTGATTCAGTTTCTTTTCAAATTCTATAAAATCATCCTCGTTATATATAATTTCAATATCCATAACCTAATAAAAATTATTTTTTGAAGCGTTTACAAAACCCGCTTTAAGTAAGCCTTTTTTCAAGTATATCCTTATTTTATTTAAACGATCCCACACTGT
>ENA-UEYI01000429-UEYI01000429.1-human-gut-metagenome-genome-assembly--contig:-NODE-429-length-42503-cov-16.327134_pt1 | contig 42503 bp, 30 predicted proteins | sample MGYA00242900_ERZ507916 | MGnify/ENA primary metagenome ERZ507916 (study PRJEB26167, sample SAMN06115521) | human gut metagenome | host: Homo sapiens | place: China:Chongqing | collected 2015-09-02...
GTCGGTTTTATAATATATTGACTTCGGGTTCGATCTCCACGCCGAAGCGTTTCTTTACCTGTTCCTGCACCTTGCGGTTGACGGAAATTCGCTTGCAAAACTCGGAACGGGAAGCATGGCGGTCGGGCATGTCCGCTATTCCACAACCGGCTACGAAAAGCGCATCAACTGCCAGCCCCTTGTGGTGAACCACATAAAGGGCACGATGGCGATAGCACACAACGGCAACCTTGTCAACGATGCCGAACTGCGTGAGGAACTGGAGCTTGCAGGTTCTATTTTCCACACAACGACCGACACGGAAGTCATTGCATACACAATTACCAAAGAACGGCTGACGGCTGATTCCATTGAGGAGGCCGTATCGCGCGCAATGGACAGGATAAAGGGTGCCTATTCACTTGTTATCATGTCGCCCAAAAAGCTTATTGCCGCACGCGATCCGCACGGGTTCCGTCCGCTCTGCATCGGAGAACTGTCCGAAGGCGGTTACTGCTTTGCTTCCGAAACATGTGCGCTTGATGCAATGGGAGCGAAATTCCTGCGCGATGTTGAACCGGGCGAGATCGTTGTTGTTGAAAACGACGAGCTGCGCAGCCTGCGCAGCCACTGCGGAAAAGCCAAGCCTGCGCTCTGCGTGTTTGAATACATCTATTTTGCGCGTCCCGACAGCGTTATTGACGGCTGTTCGGTGCATCTTGCGCGTCAGCGCGCGGGTTCGTTCCTTGCGCTTGAACATCCCGTGCAGGCGGATGTTGTTGTCGGCGTTCCCGATTCCGGGCTTGATGCCGCGATCGGCTTTTCAAGACAGTCCGGCATTCCCTACGGCATAGGCTTTATCAAAAACAAATATATCGGCAGAACCTTCATTCAGCCGAAACAGAACGAGCGCGAAAAGCTCGTTCGAATCAAGCTCAACCCCGTATCCGCAACTGTCAGCGGCAAGCGCGTTGTGCTTATCGATGATTCCATCGTTCGCGGAACAACAATCAAGCGTATCGTCCGCCTTCTGCGTGAAGCGGGCGCAACGGAGGTGCATGTGCGCTCCGCCGCGCCGAAATTCCTGTTCCCCTGCTATTTCGGCACGGATGTTCCCTCGCGGGAGGAGCTGATTGCAAACAAATACAACGATGAGGAACTTGTTCGCGAACTCGGGCTCGATTCCCTCGGCTTCCTGAGCGTTGAGAACGCAAAGCTGCTTGCCGGCAACGGCAAAACGGATTATTGTGTCGGCTGCTTCACGGGCGAATATCCCTGCGAGCCGCCCAAACGCCGCTATGTCAACAAATATGCGCGCAAGCTCAGCGAAAAATCCGATACGCCGCAGCCGAAAGAGTAACCGAACAGAAAAGCCGCGGCTCTGACGGGCCGCGAACGCAATCGAAACCACCGAACAAAATAAACCAAACGGATTTATCAGATCGAAAGGAAGAACATAAATGGCAAACAACAACAGCAGGAGCGAAAGCTACGAAAAAGCGGGCGTTGATATTACTGCGGGCTATCGCGCCGTTGAACTGATGAAAAAACACATTTCGCGCACGATCACGCCCGGTGCAATGCCCTCCATCGGCAATTTCGGCGGCCTGTTTGCACCGGATCTTGCAGGCATGAGCGAACCCATTCTTGTTAGCGGTACGGACGGCGTGGGAACGAAACTTAAACTCGCCTTTTTGAGCGACAAACATAACACCGTCGGCATCGACTGCGTTGCAATGTGTGTGAACGACATCATCTGCTGCGGTGCAAAGCCTCTGTTTTTCCTTGACTATATCGCACTCGGCAAAAACATTCCCGAAAAAGTTGCCTCCGTTGTTGAGGGCGTTGCGGAGGGCTGCGTGCAGTCCGGCTGCGCACTTATCGGCGGCGAAACAGCCGAAATGCCGGGTTTCTACCCTGCGGACGAATATGACCTTGCAGGGTTTGCCGTCGGCATCGTGGACAGGAGCAAGGTGTTCGACGTTGAAACGCAGCGTCCCGGAGATGTTATCATTGCGCTGCCGTCAAGCGGGGTTCATTCCAACGGCTTCTCCCTTGTGCGCAAGGTTTTCAATCTCAATTCAAACAATGCCGTGCTCGGAACCCATGTTGAATCCCTCGGCAAAACTCTGGGCGAAGCTTTGCTTGAGCCAACAAGGATTTACGTTAAACCCGTGCTGGAGCTTGCAAAGGAAGTCCGCATAAAGGGCTGTGCACATATCACCGGCGGCGGCTTTTATGAGAATATCCCGCGCTGCCTCAAAAAGGGCATTGCGGCAAGAATAAACAAAAACGCACTGCGCATTCATCCGCTTTTTGACCTTATCGCGTCAACGGGAGATATCCCCGAAAGGGACATGTTCAACACCTTCAACATGGGCGTCGGCATGTGCCTCATCGTTTCACGCGAGGATGCGGATCGTGCGCTTGAAATTCTCCGCGCAAACGGCGAGGAGGCTTACATCTGCGGCGACACCGTGCTCGGCGAAGGTATTGAGATATGCTGACGGGCGGAGAGTTTTCCGCCGCGATCGGCAAAAGCGGCAGCTGCGGCGGGGCCGAAGCTCCCCGCCGTCCGCGCGCTGCCGTGTTCGTTTCCGGAGGGGGAACGAACCTTCAGGCTTTGCTCGACAAGCGCGGTTCGGTTATAAAAAGCGGCGATATTGCGCTTGTTGTTTCCAACAAGCCGGATGCATTCGCACTTCAGCGGGCAAAAAATGCGGGCATTGAAGCGGTTTATCTTCCTCAAAACAGGCAGGACCCCGCACTGTTCGAAACGGCGGCGCGGAAACTGCTTAAAGAGCGCGAAATCGATGTTGTCGTGCTTGCGGGCTTTCTTGCAATACTGAGTGCGGATTTTACCGAAAGTTACGACAGGCGCATCATCAACGTGCATCCGTCGCTCATCCCGTCCTTCTGCGGAAAGGGGTACTACGGTCTGCGCGTGCACGAGGCTGCGCTGGCCCGCGGCGTGAAGCTGACCGGCGCTACCGTCCACCTTGTAAACGAGGAATGCGACGGCGGGCCCATTCTGCTGCAGAAGGCCGTGGCCGTGGAGCCCGGCGACACCCCCGAGACGCTGCAGAAGCGCGTCATGGTCGAGGCCGAGTGGCAGCTGCTGCCCAAGGCATTGGCGATGGTGTGCAGTGACGAGGTGTAAAATCGTTTTCCACCACTGCACGGCAGGGAATCCCGTTTCCTGTTTACGCAAAACGAGGTTTAACAATGAAAAAGAATCTGTACAAATATCTTGCCGGGAATGACTACCCCGGGCGCGGCATTGTGCTGGGCAAAAGCCCCGACGGCCAGAAGGCGTTCGTCGCCTACTGGATCATGGGCCGCAGCGCCAACAGCCGCAACCGCGTGTTTGAGCCTATCGACGGCGGCATCCGCACGGTGGCCGCTGACCCGGCCAAGCTCGAGGACCCGCACCTCATCATCTACAACGCTGTGCTGACCCTGCGGGAGACCACCGTGGTCACGAACGGCGACCAGACCGACACGATTGCCCGGTTCATGAACGGCAACCTTTTCCCCGGCTACAGCTTTGAGGCTGCGCTGGCGACCCGCACCTATGAGGACGACGCGCCGAACTTTACCCCGCGCATCTCCGGCGTCGTCGATATGCGCCGCGGCGGCTACAAGCTGTCCATCGTCAAGTCCAACGAGGGCAACGCCGAGAGCGTGCAGCGCCAGACCTTCGACTACCCGCAGCCTGTGGCCGGTGAGGGACACTTCATCAGCACTTACGTCAAGAACGGTGCGCCGATCCCCAGCTTTGCGGGTGAGCCGCTGCGCGTCGCCATCGACACGAACGACGCGGACAAGTTTGCCGACAAGCTGTGGGTGAGCCTGAACGAGGACAACAAGGTCAGCCTGTTTGTCCGCAGCATCGAGCTGGAAACCGGCGAGTACGAGGACATTATCCTGAATAAATACACCGCTGTGGAGGGTTAATATGAACGAATTTCAGCTGAAATACGGCACGAACCCCAACCAGAAGCCCGCCCGCATCTACATGGCGGACGGCAGTGACCTGCCTGTGCAGATTTTGAACGGACGCCCGGGTTACATCAACTTTCTGGATGCGTTCAATTCCTGGCAGCTCGTGCGCGATTTGAAGAAGGCACTCGGCCAGCCCGCTGCCGCCAGCTTCAAGCACGTCTCCCCCGCCGGTGCGGCCATCGGTCTGCCGCTGGATGAGACCCTGCGCGCCATGTACCACATTGCGCCGGAGACCGAGCTTTCCCCGCTGGCCTGCGCCTACGCCCGTGCCCGCGGTGCGGACCGTATGTCCAGCTTCGGCGACTGGATCGCGCTGTCCGATGTCTGCGACCTGAGCACCGCGAAGCTGATTCAGCATGAGGTCTCCGACGGCATCATTGCGCCCGGCTACGACACCGACGCGCTGGAGGTGCTGAAATCCAAGAAGAAGGGCGGCTACGCCATCGTCCAGATCGACGCCGACTACGAGCCGAAGCCGCTGGAGACCCGCACGGTCTTTGGCGTGACCTTCGAGCAGGGCCGTCAGGACCTGGATATTTCCAATGAGACGATGCTGCAGAACGTTGTGACCGAGAACAAGGTCATCAGCGACGAGCAGCGCCGCGACCTCATCATCAGCCTGATCGTGCTGAAATACACCCAGTCCAACAGCGTCTGCTACGTGCAGGACGGCCAGACCATCGGCGTCGGTGCGGGCCAGCAGAGCCGCGTGCACTGCACCCGCCTGGCAGGCCAGAAGGCCGACAACTGGCAGCTGCGCCACATGCCGAAAGTGCTGGACCTGCCGTTCCGCGCTGACATTGCCAAGCCGAACCGCGACAACGCGATCGATGTTTACATCGGCGACACGCCGGAGGATGTCATCGGCGACGATGTCTGGGCCGAGACCTTCACCGAGCAGCCGGCCCCGCTGACCGTCGAGGAAAAGCGCGCCTGGCTGGATGCCGTGACCGGTGTGAGCCTGGGCAGTGATGCCTTCTTCCCGTTCGGCGATAATATCGAGCGCGCGCGCCGCAGCGGCGTGACCGCTATTGTGCAGCCGGGCGGCTCCATCCGCGACGCACAGGTGATCGACACCTGCAACAAGTACGGCATTGCGATGGCGTTCTGCGGCATCCGGCTGTTCCATCATTAAACGCAAAAACAACTCGCCTGCGGCGATTTTTCGTCGCGGGCTGTTGTGCTGTCAAGGAGGACGCTTATGAAAATTCTGGTTGTCGGCGGCGGCGGGCGTGAGCACGCCATCATCCGCGCGCTGAAAAAAAGCCCCCGCTGCTCCGAGATCTGGTGTGCGCCCGGCAACGGCGGCATCAGCTATGACGCTCACTGCAAGGCCATCCCGGCCACCGACGTGGACGCCATGGTCAAATTTGCCAAGGAAGAAGCCTTTGACTATGTCGTCGTCGCTCAGGACGACCCGCTGGCGCTGGGCATGGTCGATGCGCTGGCCGCTGTGGGCATCCCTGCATTCGGTCCCGACAAGGCCGCGGCCCGCATTGAGGCCAGCAAGGTGTTCAGCAAGGACCTGATGAAGAAATACGGCATCCCTACGGCCAAATATGAAACGTTCGACGACCCCGAGAAGGTCATGGACTACATCAAAGCCGAGGGCAAATACCCCGTCGTCATCAAGGCGGACGGTCTGGCGCTGGGCAAGGGCGTGCTGATCTGCCAGAATGAGCAGGAGGCTGCCGACGGCGTCAAGGAGATCATGCTGGACAAAAAGTTCGGCGCGTCCGGCAACCATGTGGTCGTCGAGGAGTTCCTGACCGGCCCCGAGGTCAGCGTGCTGTCCTTCTGCGACGGCAAGACCGTCAAGCCGATGGTCTCGAGCATGGACCACAAGCGTGCTCTCGACCACGACGAGGGCCTGAACACCGGCGGCATGGGCACCGTGGCCCCGAACCCCTACTACACGCCCGCAGTCGCCGAGCGCTGCATGCAGGAGATTTTCCTGCCCACGGTTGCGGCCATGCAGGCCGAGGGCTGCCCCTTCAAGGGCTGCCTGTATTTCGGCCTGATGCTGACCCCCGACGGCCCGAAGGTCATCGAGTACAACTGCCGCTTTGGCGACCCCGAGACGCAGGTCGTGCTGCCCCTGCTGGAAAGCGACCTGCTGACCGTGATGGAGGCCACAACGAACGGCACGCTGGACAAGACCGATGTCAAATTCAGCGACGGCGCGGCGGCTTGTGTCATCTTAGCCAGCGGCGGCTATCCCCTCGCCTACGAGAAGGGCAAGGAGATCACCGGCCTGACCGCGGGCCAGCTGGACGCCGCCGATGTGACGGTCTACCACGCCGGCACAGCCATCAAGGACGGCAGGCTCGTCACGAACGGCGGGCGCGTGCTGGGCGTGACCGCCACGGCCAACACCCTGCCCGAGGCGCTGAAAAAGGCGTATGCTGCCACGGAGAGCATCCATTTTGACAAGCTGCACAAGCGCAGTGACATTGGGGCAAGAGCGCTGGCAGCAATGCAGTAAAAAGGATTTCCCCTCGGGGGAATCTGTCACCGAAGGTGACTGATGAGGGCAAACTTCCCGCAGCGATCCGTCAACGGGATACAGCGGTACACTTTCCCCTCATCCGCCCTCGGACGGGGCCTCGGCCACCTTTTTCCCCCAGGGGGAAGGCTTTCCGTCCGTCACTTCCTGCAAATTTAACTCTCAGGAGGAAATACAATGGTATATCGCATTTATGTTGAGAAAAAGCCCGGCTTTGACGGCGAGGCACAGGGGCTTCTGCATGAGCTGGTCGATCTGGTCGGCATCCAGAATCTGACCGGTCTGCGCCTTTTGAACCGCTATGACGTCGAGGGCATCGACGCAGTGCTGTTCCAGCAGGCTGTGCCCACCGTGTTCAGTGAGCCGCCTGTTGACGTGACCTACGACAAACTGCCCGACGCCAAGACCGTTTTTGCCGTCGAGTACCTGCCCGGCCAGTTTGACCAGCGCGCTGACTCTGCCAGCGAGTGCATCCAGCTGCTGAGCCAGGGCGAGCGCCCCGCGGTGCGCTCCGCCCGCGTCTATCTGCTGGACGGCGACCTGACCGACGCCGACCTGGCCGCCATCAAGAAGTACGTCATCAACCCCGTCGAGGCCCGCGAGGCAAGCCTTGACGAGCGCAGCACCCTGAAAATGGAGTTTGCCATCCCGACGGAGGTCGAGACGCTGACCGGCTTCACCGCGCTGGACGACGACGCTTTGGAAGCGTTCCGCAATGAGAAGGGCCTGGCGATGGACCATGCGGACATCGTGTTCTGCCAGAACTACTTCAAATCCGAGCACCGCGACCCGACCATCACCGAGATCCGTCTGATCGACACCTACTGGTCCGACCACTGCCGCCACACGACATTCGGCACGATCCTGGACGACGTGAAGATCGACGACGAGCTGGTGCAGGCCGCATTTGACCGCTACATGGCACTGCGCGCCGAGACGGGCCGCGACAAGAAAAACCGCACCCTGATGGACTGCGCGACCATCGGTGCCAAGGCGCTGAAGCAGCGCGGCATTCTGAAGAACCTTGACGAGAGCGAGGAGATCAACGCCTGCACCGTCAAGATCAAGTGTGACGTGGACGGTGAGCAGCAGGACTGGCTGTTCCTGTTCAAGAACGAGACCCACAACCACCCCACCGAGATCGAGCCCTTCGGCGGCGCGGCGACCTGCATTGGCGGTGCCATCCGTGACCCGCTGTCCGGACGCAGCTATGTCTATCAGGCCATGCGCGTGACCGGTGCGGCTGATCCGCTGAAGCCTGTTTCCGAGACAATGCCCGGCAAGCTGCCCCAGCGCAAGCTGGTCACGACGGCTGCCGCGGGCTATTCCAGCTACGGCAACCAGATCGGCCTTGCCACCGGTCAGGTCGCAGAGCTGTACCACCCCGGCTACGCCGCCAAGCGCATGGAGATCGGCGCAGTTGTCGGCGCGACGCCTGCCAGCCATGTCCGCCGCGAGGAGCCCGCCCCGGGTGATGTCGTCATCCTGCTGGGCGGACGCACGGGCCGCGACGGTGTCGGCGGTGCCACGGGTTCCTCCAAGGCGCACAAGCTGACGAGCCTTGAGACCTGCGGTGCCGAGGTGCAGAAGGGCAACGCGCCCATCGAGCGCAAGCTGCAGCGCCTGTTCCGCCGCGAGGACGCCTGCCGCCTTATCAAGCGCTGCAACGACTTCGGCGCAGGCGGTGTGTCCGTTGCCATCGGTGAGCTGGCCGACGGCCTGCACATCGACCTGAACAAGGTCACCCGCAAGTACGAGGGTCTGGACGGCACCGAGCTGGCCATTTCGGAGAGCCAGGAGCGCATGGCCGTGGCCGTCGCCGCCGAGGACGCCGAGACCTTTATGAAGTACGCCGCCGAGGAAAACCTCGAGGCGACTATCGTTGCCACCGTCACCGAGGAAAAGCGGATGCGCGAGGTCTGGAACGGCAAGACCATCGTTGACCTCTCCCGCGAGTTCCTGAACTCCAACGGTGCCGAGCGCCACGCTGATGCGCACATCCTGCCGGGCCATGTCTGGCAGCCCCAGTTTGCCGGTGCAACGTTTGAGCAGAAGCTGGAATCCATGGTCAGCGACCTGAACGTCTGCAGCCAAAAGGGCCTGGGCGAGCGGTTCGACTCCACCATCGGCGCAGCCACCGTGCTGATGCCCTACGGCGGCAAGTACCAGCTGACCCCGACGATGGCCATGGCCGCCAAGCTGCCCGTGGACGGCGAGACGACGACCTGCTCCGGCATGGCGTGGGGCTTCAACCCCTACCTGACCGAGGCTGACCCCTACCGCGGCGCGTATATGGCCGTGGTCGAGAGCGTGACCAAGCTGGTCTGCGCGGGCTTCCACCACGAGGACATGTACCTGACGTTCCAGGAATATTTTGAGCATTTGAACGATAAGCCCGAGCGCTGGGGCAAGCCGCTGGCCGCCCTGCTCGGTGCGCTGGATGCCCAGATGGGTCTGGGCATTGCGTCCATCGGCGGCAAGGACTCGATGTCCGGCAGCTTTGAGGGACTGGACGTGCCCCCGACGCTCGTCAGCTTTGCGACGGCCATCGGCAACACCCACGACGTGCAGAGCCCCGAGTTCAAGAAGGCCAACAGCTCCGTTGTCATCCTGCGCCCCAACTACAAGAACGGTCTGCCCGAGATCGGCAGCCTGATCGCCATTTACAAGACCGTCGAGCAGATGATCGACGAAGGCAAGGTGCTGGCTGCCGCCACGCCGGGCTACGGCGGTGTGGCCGAGGCACTGTTCAAGATGTGCGTCGGCAACCATGTGGGTCTGCAGCTGTCCAATGACATCGACCTGAACGATCTGTTCAAGCCCGCCTACGGCGCGGTCATTCTGGAGCTGCTTGATGCCTCCGCCGGTGAGTTCCTCGGCTTCACCACCGTGGACTACACGCTGGAGGCCGAGGGCAAGGCCATTGACCTGGCCCGTCTGCAGGAGCTGTGGGAGCAAAAGCTCGAGCCGGTATTCCCCTACCGCAAGGCCGGTGAGTTCGTCCCCGCGCTGGAGCATGACTGCCCCGCCAACAAGCGCGTGGCTCCCTCTGTGCGCCTGGCGACGCCGCGGGTCGTCATCCCCGTATTCCCCGGCACGAACTGCGAGTACGACACGGCCCGCGCGTTCCGCCGCGCAGGCGGCGACCCGCATGTTCTGGTGCTGAAAAACCTGACCCCCGCCAACGTGGCCGAGAGCTGCGAGGCTCTGGTGAAGGAGCTGGACGAGGCGCAGATCCTGATGTTGCCGGGCGGCTTCTCCGGCGGCGACGAGCCGGACGGCAGCGCCAAGTTCATTGCGGCGTTCTTCCGCAATCCGTCGGTGGCCGACGCAGTCAATCGTCTGCTGAACCAGCGCGACGGTCTGGTTCTGGGCATCTGCAACGGCTTCCAGGCACTCATCAAGCTGGGCCTGGTCCCCTACGGCGAGATCCGTCCCATCACCGAAAGCGACCCGACGCTGACGTTTAATACGATCCACCGCCACCAGTCCATGCTGGTGCGTACCCGCGTGGCCAGCAACAAGAGCCCCTGGCTGAGCAAATGCGACATCAACGACGAGCACCTGATCGCCATCAGCCACGGCGAGGGCCGCTTTGTCTGCAACGAGCAGCTGCTGAACCAGCTCATCGACAACGGCCAGATTGCGACCCAGTACGTTGACCTGCTTTGCCGCCCGACGATGGACATGCGCTACAATCCGAACGGCTCCGTGCTGGCAATCGAGGGCATCACGAGCCCGGATGGCCGTGTCTTTGGCAAGATGGGCCACAGCGAGCGCAGCGGCGAGCAGCTCTATAAGAACGTCACCGGTGACAAATACCAGCCGATCTTTGAGGGCGGCGTGAATTATTTCAAGCTTTGATATTTCGGGAAGTTTCTGCTATACTGGAACTATCAGCTTAAAAGATTGTGAGGATTTGACCCAATGGCACAACACGACAAATATATTTCGCCGTTCTCTACGCGCTATGCGTCGGATGAGATGCAGTACATCTTCTCTGACGACAACAAGTTCCGCACCTGGCGCCGGCTGTGGATCGCGCTGGCTAAGGCCGAGCAGAAGCAGGGCTTGGCCATCACCGATGAGCAGATTGCCGAGTTGGAGGCGCACAAGGACGACATCAACTATGAGGATGCCATTGCGCGCGAGAAGCTCGTCCGCCATGACGTGATGAGCCACGTCTACGCCTACGGCCTGCAGTGCCCCAAGGCAAAGGGCATCATCCATCTGGGCGCGACCAGCTGCTATGTCGGTGACAACACCGACGTCATCATCATGCGCGAGGGCCTGCAGCTCGTGCGCAAGAAGGTCATCGGCGTGCTGGCAAATCTGGCCAAGTTCGCCGACGAGTACAAGGCCATGCCCTGCCTGGCCTACACCCACTGCCAGCCCGCGCAGCTGACCACCGTCGGCAAGCGCGCCACGCTCTGGATGAACGAGCTGTACATGGATCTGGAGGAGCTTGACCACCAGATCTCCCAGCTGGCGCTGCGCGGCGTTAAGGGCACCACCGGCACCCAGGCCAGCTTTGTGGAGCTGTTCAACGGCGACTCCGCCAAGATCAAGGCTGTCGAGGCCGACGTCTGCGCCCAGATGGGCTTTACCAAGGTCGTGCCGGTCTGCGGCCAGACCTACAGCCGCAAGGTGGACTACAATGTGCTGTCCGCCGTGGCAGGCATCGGCCAGTCCGCCATGAAGATGGCGACGGACATCCGCCTGCTGGCGAACTTCAAGGAGATGGAGGAGCCGTTTGAGAAGAACCAGATCGGTTCCTCCGCTATGCCCTACAAGCGCAACCCCATGCGCTGCGAGCGCATCTGCGCGCTGAGCCGCTACCTGATGGTGGACGTGCTGAACCCCGCCATCACTGCCGGTACCCAGTGGTTTGAGCGCACGCTGGACGACTCCGCCAACAAGCGCATTGCGATGGCCGAGGGCTTCTTGGCTGCTGACGCCATCCTGAACATCCTGCTGAACGTCTCCGACGGGCTTGTCGTCTACCCGAAGGTCGTCCGTGCCCGCGTCATGGCCGAGCTGCCGTTCATGGCAAGCGAGAACATCATGATGAAGGCCGTCAAGAAGGGCGGTGACCGTCAGGAGCTGCACGAGCGTCTGCGTGAGCACGCTGTGGCCGCCGCTGCCGTTGTCAAGCAGGAGGGCAAGCCCAACGACATGATTGCCCGCGTCGAGGCTGACCCTGCATTCGGCCTGACCCGCGAGGAAATCGAGGCCGAGCTCTCCCCCGAAGCCTTTACGGGCCGCAGCGCCGAGCAGGTCACCGAGTTCCTGCGCGACGTCATCCAGCCCGTGCTGGACGCCAACAAAGAGGACCTGGGCCAGCATGTGGAGCTGAACGTCTGATTGATTGCATCGTAAATTGTAGGGGCGAATGTTTGCATCCACCCGCAGGTCGATGACAAGCATCGACCCTTACAACATAGTAAAAGCCCCGCAGCGTCTTTTGTGAACAGCACCCCACTTGTTAGATAGTATATCATACTGTCTAACAAATGGGGTGCTGTTCAATACTAAACTACTATGGGATTTCTGTTCATCGGTTCAAGAGTTTGCCAGCCAGCATTTTTTGTTAACATCTGGCTCCCTTCAGATTTTTTCCTCCCCCCACGTTTGGCCCCCTTGCCTTCGGCTAACGCTTCCTACTGCCAAACGCGTAGTGGTCTTTCATCACCTAGCTGTTGCCCATGCCGGGCACACCTAAATAACAACACCCCAAAGTACCTTTTCCAACTTTGGGGTGTTGTTTGTGTTTTACTTGATACTCACCGGATGCAGAGACGCAAAATGAATTCCTAGCTTTGCATTGTTCCTTGCTTCCCAGTGGTATCGCTGTTTTGTTGGCAACTGTATTTTTTCTTGCTGTGGCAATAAGTGAAGACACAAGCATCCACTATTTTCAGGACTAATCAATTGGAGCCAGCGAATAATATATTGTAAATGTAATCTTATTCGGATTCATAGAGTTCATATCCTTGCAGATTGTTAAATAGTGCCTTCACATCATCTATAAGCATTGGATTAACAGTTGCCATACTGTTATAATAAGGTTCACTTCCGTCAATAGAGAAAAGCATCTGATAACTACTTCTCCCTTGGAGAAAATACAAATCCACCCCATCATATTCAGTACCACCACGGTATTTTGCAATGAATCGCATATGTAGCGGATCTGAAACGAGGCTTGCATCCGATGCGTCCGTCACCTGATGTCTATATACAATATAGAGACAGATTGTCTTATCTGACGGCAATTCAATACATTGCCCATAAATATCAGGTCCTATCGTTTTGCATTCATCAATCCACTCATTAATTGCCGAATATTTTTTTAGTTGTATAGCAGGAACAGAATAAAAAGCTTTATGTTGATAATTTTCTCTTAGAACAAACCCACTTGCAAGTATAGCAACTACTGCCAGTATGGCAAGCCCAATAAAGCATATTCCGCCGAGAAGAATCTTCATCGGTGAATCTGTCTTCTTTCCCCTTACTTCCTGCACTACAATAGCAACTAATATTAGGACAACCGATATTGCAGGGATAAAAAACAATGCCACAATTCCAATAGAAAAAAAGCAGAGAAATGCTATCCCAACATATACTGCCCAAAGTTCAATCAACAATCTCTTTGTTAATCTCTTTTTACAAATAGTTCTTGCATTGCCTTCATCTTCGGTAGACGATTTATTCTCCATTTCCTGTAGGCCTAGAATATCTATCAGTCTATGTGCATTTGTAACACTGGGTGTTGAAATTTCTTGTTCCCATTTTGCAATCGTTTGTCTCGATACTCCAAGTTCTGCCGCCAAGGCCTCTTGCGTTAGTCCTTTTCGCTTTCTTGCCTCGGCAATTTGTTTTCCCGACAACATGCACTACACATCTCCTTTCTATTATCTTCTTCTAATACTAATTAAATCAAATTCGTCGCATACTTTCAAGCACTTTTATGACTACTTAATGTTAACTCCTTGATTTTTTGCTTATTATCTTAATATAGTTTCCTGCATTCTCCACAATAGTCTGATATCATCCGCGCTAATTTCGCTCTGCCCTTTTTGGTTTTCGCTTACTCTCGCCACGATGTACGAACACGACACTGCTGCCATCAACTGCTACAATGCCACCTTGACCACAGACGGCAACTTTGCAACGGGCAGGGCCTCGGCTGGTGCCGACCGATAATGCGCAGAAATATCGCCTGTTTGAATTCATCACAAACGGAGAAAGAATTTGGATGTGTTAGACACATGTGCGTTGCGGATTTTTCTGAATCGGTGAACAACAACAATCCCCAAGGTAGCTCATGTGTAAGGCGCTGCGGGGTGTTTTTTATACAATTTTTTCTGTCGGCTTGCACAAAAAACACCCCGACTTTTCTGTCGGGGCGTTGGGGTTATTCTGTGGGGCTTTCGGGGTCGGTCGGCTCCTCGGGGGACGGGGTCGGCTCCGGGGCAGGTGTCGGTTCGGGGGTATCGGGGGCGAAGTAGGCGCGGATGTCGCCGTCGCTGCGCTGGGTCGAGATGTCGAGCACGCCCTTATCACCGGCGGCCAGTCCCTTTTCCGGGTCGGTCAGCGCGGCAGCGGCCAGTCGCAGCTTGTAGGCGAGGTTCGTCTCACTGCCCAGCAGCACCTGAATGCGGTTTTGGTAGGTGAACTCAATATCACTCAGATCCTGGATATTCAGCGCCGTCGTGCCGTCAAACAGGTTGTTCTCCTGCAGGCCGTCCCTCATTTCGGTCAGCGTTTGCAGTGCGCTGGCCTGCAGACCCGCTGTCTCCGCTGTGGCCTGCTGGGTCTCGCTCAGGAGTGAGTTATAACTCTTGGGCTCGATGTTCTGCCCCACCACGGGGGAGAAATCTGTGGGCAGCGACATGGTCAGCAGAATCAGGCCGTCCGGCTGGCTGACGTCTGTGCGCAGAATTTTGAGGGAGTCGCTCAAGACCATCCACCCGCCGGAGTACATACAGGCGAACCGCTCCGTGGCGGGCTCGACCTTGATGATGACCGCGGCGGGCAGTTGGATCTCCACAGCGACACGCTCCAAATACGGGAACTGAAGCGCCAGCTGCTGGGTCTTTTCCGCGGTGGAGAAGGCGAACAAGTTGGAGTTTTTCTCGATGCCCAGTGCCTCGATCAGCTCGTCGGACGTGTAGATGCCGGTATCGACGGGCTGGGAGCCGTCATAGCTCTCTACCCGGAAGATCGTGACCTTGAACAGAAGGTTGATCGACACAAACGCACCCACGGCCAGCACGGCCAGCACGCCGAGTGCCCCCAGCAGACGGCGGCGGCGCTTTGCCCGTATGATCTCCGCCTGTGTGACGCGGCGCGTGCGCCTTGGCGTGCCGGGGCGGTAGCCTGCCTTCTGGGGATTGATCTCCTGCGCAGGGCGCTGCCGCGGGGGCGCATGGGGAGCAGGCGCGGCCTTTTCAGGCGGCGCTTTGGGGCGCGGGGCGTTCCTTTTTTCAAGGCCCAAGCGGCTGCCCATACTGCGGCGGGACTGTTGGGCGTAAGAGCCGTTTGCGGATTTTTGCCTGCGGCTGCGCTGGTTGCGGTCCATAAGCGGCTCCTTTCCGGTGAATTTTGGGGCGGCTGCCCGTGGGTGGATGGTACGTTGGGCGGGCGCATATAGAGTACGCCCCTACGGGGTGTAGCCCGGCGACGCTCGTCGCATCGGGCGGGCGAACGATGTTCGCCCCTACAGGGTGTATGCAGCCTTGCTTAGCCGTTGACCAACTTCAGCAGCTTTTCGGTAATCAAATCAAGGCTGTGCGGGTTGCCGAGCGTCTTGGCGTTGGCGCCCATCTCGGCCAGCTTGCCGGGGGAGGTCAGCAGGGTCTCGACAGTTTTGACAAGACCGTCACCGGTCAGGTTCTTTTCCTCGATGACGACTGCCGCACCGGCCTTTTGCAGCTCAAGGGCATTGTAATACTGGTGGTTTTCGGCCACGTTCGGGCTGGGGATCAGCACCGATGCGCGGCCCACGGCCTCAAGCTCGGCCAGCGTCAGTGCGCCGGAGCGGGCAATGACGAGATCTGCCGCGGCCAGCAGCTGGGGCATGTTGTTGATATACTCCGTTACGACGAGGTTCTCGCCGGGGGCAAAGCCCTTTTCCTTTTCCAGCCCTTCAAACAGCTTGACGCCGCGGCTGCCGGTGGCGTGCAGGTGCAACACGTTCCGGTGCGTCTGCTTTTCCCAGGCGCATAGGTCGGCCACGACCTGATTGATGCGGTCCGCACCGAGACTGCCGCCGAAGCTCAAAATAACGGTGCGGTTTCCGGCGTTCAGCTTGGCGCGCGCTGCGGCGCGGTCCGCGGTCAGCACCTCAGGGCGGACAGGGTTGCCCACGACGGTGGTTTTTTCCGGCGCGCCGAGCTTTTCAACCGCGTCCGCGCTGGCGGCCAGCACAATGTTGACCTCCTTCGCCAGCAGCTTGTTGGTCACGCCCGGGAAGGCGTTCTGCTCATGGATGGCTGTCTTGATGCCGCGCCGGGCTGCCGCGCGGACGATAGGCCCGCTGACGTAGCCGCCGCAGCCGATGACAAGGTCGGGCTTGACCTCGTTCAGAATCTTCCGGGTGCGCGGGCCGGACAGCGCCAGATGCCAGATGGCTACGATGTTGCGGCCAATGTTTTCCAGGCTCAAATGGCGCTGGAAGCCGTTGATCTCAATGTGATGGAAGGGGTAGCCTGCCTTGGTGACAAGGCCGTACTCCATCCCCTCGCGGCGGCCCGCAAAGTGGATCTCCGCCGTCGGGTCCGCGGCCTTCAGGGCACCGGCAATCGCCAGCGCCGGGTTGATGTGACCGGCTGTACCGCCGGCAGCAATTAAAACGCGCATGATGGACCTCCATGAGAATAAAATATAGGCTGTGCCCGCCGTGCCGCGGGTGCCGGGCGTCCCCCTTACCGCGCGGCTCTGCTGCGGTAGCGGGTGCGCTGCAGCATCCGTTCTGTCTCGGCGCGGTGCTGCTCTGCCAGGCGCTGTTCCCGGGCATTTCCGGCGCGCGAGATACTCAACAGCACGCCCATCTCGCTCAGCAGCAGCAGCAGACTGGTGCCGCCGGAGGAGAAGAACGGCAGGCTGATGCCGGTGTTGGGGATCAGTGCCGTGCCGACGGCGATATGCAGAAACACCTGCCAGGCGATCTGCGAGATGATGCCGATGCCCAGCACCGTGCCGTACAGGTCGGGCGCGCGCAGGGCGATCATAACGCCCATGATCAGCAGCACCGCAAACGCACCGATGAGAATAACACAGCCGAAGAAGCCCAGCTCCTCACCGATGACGCCGAAAATAAAGTCGTTTTCGGCGTAGGGCAGCCACTGGTGCTTCTGCACGCTCGCGCCGATGCCCACGCCGAACATGCCGCCTGTGGAGATAGCATAGATGCTCTGGCGGGTCTGCCACAGCATACCGGCGGTATCCAGCGGCGCAAGGCCCCAGGTACTGTCCATACGGCCCGCAGCGTAGCCTTCCCCGCCGGCCAGCCCCTTCAGGAAGTACGCGCCGACTACTACACCCGCCGGAATGAGCAGCAGCAGCCAGCGGCCGGGCGAGAGGGTGCAGACGAGCATCGTGGCAAAAATCAGGCAGAGCAGGATCATGCCGGAGTTATGCGACTCCTTGTGCAGCAAATACAGGATGAGCAGCAGCGGCAGCGCAGGCTTTATCGCGCCGTACCACAACCTATTCTTCTTGTCATAGTCGCGGTCCAGCATATCTGCCGTCCAGAGCATGAGCGAGAATTTTGCCAGCTCCGACGGCTGGAAGGAGGCACCGCCCGGCAGATACACCCAGCGGTAGGTGCCGTTGGTGTCCTCCGGGCTGAGCAGCGTCAGGATCAGCAGCACAACGGTGATGATGTACAGACTCTCACTCATCAGACGCAGCGCGCGGTAGTTGATGTTGGACAGGATCCACATAAAGGCCAGCCCCACAAGTGCAATAATGACCTGCGGTTTGATGATACTGTACAGTTTACCGCTGGTGGCGTAGGCGCTGGAATAGCTGGCCGAGAACAGCATCGTCAGCCCGAAGAACAAAATGCCCAGCAGCATGGCGAGAAAGCCCCGGGAGACCGGCCCCCGCTCCAGTTTGGGCAGGCGTATGATGGGTATCATGCGCACAATATTTCCGATGGTATGGTCAAACAAAAGGCCCAGCAGTGTACGCACAATGCTCACGGCAGTGCTCATGGGCGGTCACCTCCCTTAGGGGCAGAAACAGGCAGAGGCCGGGTAGGCCCGGCCCCGCTGCTTATGCCACACAGATGTAAAAAATTCCCATTGCCACACCGATGACGGCAATCAGCGCAAAGAAGCCGTCGATCTTGACCTCGCGCCAGCCGCGCATCTCAAAGGCGTGGTGGATCGGCGTCATGCGGAAGATGCGCTTGCCGTGGGTCGCCTTAAAATACGTGCGCTGGATGACAACGGTCATCGCGTCCCAGATGTAGACAATGCCGAAAAAGAGCACCAGCTCGGGGCGCTGCATCACAAAGGCCAGCGCCGTAACGATGCCGCCGAAGAACATGCTGCCGGTGTCGCCCATAAAGACCTTGGCCGGGTAGAAGTTCCAGACCAGAAAGCCCGCGCAGGCACCCGCCGTGGCAGCGGCGATCAGCGAAACATGTACAAAGCCCAGCAGACTGCCGGCCAGCAGATAGCCGATCATCGACACGAAGGTCACGCCGGTACACAGGCCGTCCAGACCATCGGTCAGGTTGACGGCGTTGACAAGGAAGATGATGCCGAAGAAGGCGATGGGATAGTAGAGCAAGCCCATGTCCACCAGCCCAAAAATCGGGAACTGGACCTGCGTGGTCAGCAGCCCGAGGCTGTGCAGGCCGAACATGAACCCGAAGGTCAGCGCGATCTGCAAAATCATCTTCTGCGCCTCGGTCAGGCCGAGGTTGCGATGCCTGACGACCTTAATGAAGTCATCCAGAAAGCCGATGAGGCCCGAGCCGAACGCGAGAAACAGCACCAGCATACCGGCCTGCAGCTGCGGCATACCAAGCACCTCCGGCAGCTTAGGGCTGTACATGACCCAGACGATGCCCAGTGTGGCCAGAATGCCCAGAATAAAGCAGAGACCGCCCATGGTGGGGGTGCCGTTTTTCTTGCTGTGCCATGTAGGGCCCTCCTCGCGGATGGTCTGGCCAAAGTGCAGCCGGTGCAGCGCCGGGATCATGAATTTGCCCGCCACCGCCGTGATGGCAAAGCCGCCGACGGCTGCCGCCGCCAACAGGGATGAGATTTGCTCCATGCCGTTGATTCCTCCAAACGTGTGTTGGGGTGCTTACCCCTGCGGCAATTCCTTATAGTATTCCTGCAGCAGCTGCTCCAGGCCCATGCTGTGGCTGGCCTTGACCAGCACAGCGTCACCGGGGCGCACGAATTGCCGTACATATTGTAGCACTTCTTCCGCTGTTTGGCAATGCACCGCTGCAACCCCGCGCGCTTTTGCGGCCTCGGCCATGGCGGCGCTGCGCGGGCCGTAGGCGATGAGTACATCAACGCCCGCGTCAGCAGCCCACTCGCCGGTATGGCGGTGCCCTTCCTCGCTCGCACCGCCCAGCTCAAGCATATCGCCGAGCAGCGCGATCTTCCGGGCATTGGGCAGTGCCTTGAGGACAGAGAGCGCAGCCTTCATGCTGTCGGGGCTGGCGTTGTAGCAGTCCTCAATGAAGGTGATGCCGCCCTTTTCCACGATATGCTGGCGCATGCCCGTCGTCCGGTAGGTCGCCAGCGCGGCAGCGCAGCGGGCAGCGTCCAGACCCAGGCGGGTCGCGGCGGCGTAGGCGGCCAGCGCGTCGTAGACCGTGTGGATGCCCGCTGTCGGGATGGCGGTGTCGAACGTACCGTACTGCGTATCGATGATTTTGAAGGTCGTGCCGTTTGCGCCGGTGACGACATCCACCGCGCGGACATCAGCATTCGCGGCGTCAATGCCGAACCAGACCGGCCGCAGGCGGCTGGGGATGCTTGCCGTGGGCAGCAGGTCGTTGTCCGCGTTCAGGGCCAGCGGTGCGCCGTCGGGCAGGCCGGTGCAGATCTCCATCTTTGCCTTCAGTATATTCTCGCGCGTGCCGAGATTTTCCAGATGCGAGACACCGATCATCGTGATGATGCCCGCGCTGGGCCGGGCACAGCGGGTCAGACGCTCGATCTCGCCCGCGTGGTCCATGCCCATCTCGACAACGGCGTACTCGGTGTCGTCGGTCAGGCGGAACAGCGTGTTGGGCACGCCGATGTCATTGTTCTGGTTGCCCTCGGTCTTGAGGGTCTTGCCGAAGGCGGAGAGCACCGCGTAGCAGAACTCCTTCGTCGTCGTCTTGCCGACACTGCCCGTGACGCCGATCATTCTGGGGTTGAACAGCATCCGGTAGTTGGACGCCATGCGGATCATGGCCTTGCCGCTGTCCGGCACAATGACCGTGCGCTCCGCAGGCACGCCCTCGACGGGATGGTTGGCAACGATATATTCTGCGCCGCTCCGGTAGGCACCGGCGGCGTAGTCATGGCCGTCAACACGCTCGCCGGGGAAGCAGACAAAAACGCAGCCCGGCTCGACCTTGCGGCTGTCGGTCACAACGGCGCGGATGGCGACCGGCTCGGCCAGCGTCAGTCCGGCCAGCAGTTGATTGGCAGGAATGGTTTGCATGAAAAAGACCTCCTATACAGAAATGCAGCGTTTTGCATAAGCCCGGGTGCCCCTGCGGGGATGCTTACCCCTCCTCGTTTGCGGGGTCGATCTCCTCGGTCACCGTCGGGGCGTCATTGGTGGTATCCTCTCCGCTGTCCATCGTCAGCGTTATGATCGTGCCGTAGGCAGCGGAGGTTCCGGCCTCGACGTCCTGCGCCACGACCTTGCCGCTGCTGTCGCCGGCGAACTGCACGTTCAGGTTGGCGGCCTTGAGCATCTGCTCGGCAAAGGTGCCGGTCTTGCCGACGACGTCGGGCGTTGTGGTCATCGAGTTCTGGTCGGTGGCCGTGTACAGGTAAATGGTGGAGCCCGCGGGCACCACGCTGCCGCCGACGGGGTACTGGTAGACGATATTGCCGCTGCTGGGGCCGATCAGCTTATGCTTGAGGCCCAGGCGGTTCAGCGTGACCTGCGCGTTCGTCCAGGTGTAGTCCAGGCAGGTCTGCACGGTCACAGTGCCGGTGGGGTTGTAGTCAGCGTCCTGCTCGATGCCCAGATAGGGCGCGATCTCGCTGATGATGTTGCCGACGACGGGGGCCACGACCTGGCTGGCATAGTCTTTGACCCAGCGCGGGTCATCCAGCAGGACGAAAACCTCGATCTCGGGATCGTCGATGGGCAGAACAGCGGCAAAGCTCATCATCTTATAATAGTCGCCGTCGCCGCGCAGATGGCGGTCCGTGCGCTCTGCCGTACCGGACTTGCCGCCGATGCGGTAACCCGCCACGTAGGCGTTGGCGCAGGAGTGGTAGTCCCCTGCCCCGTGGACGTTGTTTTCCATCATGGCCAGCAGCTGCCGGCTGACTTCTTCGGAGATGACCTGGCGGCGGATGTTCGTCTCGGTCTGGGAGATAATGTTGCCGTCCTTGTCAGAGATGGAATCCACGACATAGGGCGTAACAAGGTAGCCGCCGTTGGCGATGGCCGCTACGGCGGTGGCCATCTGCATCGGGGTGATGGACTCGTTCTGGCCGAAGGCCGCCGTGTACAGGTTTGTATCGACCTCTGCCATCTGCTCGGCGTTGTAGACGCTGGTCCAGCGGGTCTCGTTGGGCAGGTCGATGCCGGTGGGCTGTGTGAAGCCGAACGCCTGGATATAATCGTAGAAGATCTGCGGCTTGAGCGTCTCTGCCGCCTGAATGAACCAGAGGTTGCAGCTGTGGTTCAGCGCGCCTGCCATGTCCTGTTCATAGTGGACCTCGCCGTTGGCACAGCGGTAGGTGTGCTCCCACAGTTCGCTGCCCTCGTTGACGGTCAGACTGCCGTTGCAGTAGAAGGACTGTTCCGCACTCATAACACCGGAGTCCAGCCCCGCCGAGGCCGTGATGAGCTTGAACACCGAGCCGGGCATATACAGCTCGGTAATGTTCTTATTCTTCCACTGGGCCTCGCGCATCATACCCTGCAGCTGGGTAGCCTCGCTGGAGACCTCTTCGCCCTTCTCGTTCGTCGTCTTTTCATGGCTGATGATTCCGTCTGCAATGATGTCCTTGACGGCCTTCTCGCCCAGACGGCTTTCCAGCCAGTCAATGTCCTCCGCGTCGATCTCTGTTTTGGCCAGGATCTCGTTCATCTTGGGGTCGGTGATCGTCTTGGGGTCGTTGGGGTCAAACTGCTCAAGGGACGCCATCGCCAGGATCGCGCCTGTCTTGACGTTCATGACAATGGCGCTTCCGCGGCCATGGACCGTAAAGGTGCTCATTGCCTCGGTCAGGTACTCCTCGACAACAGCCTGTACGTAATCGTTGATGGTCAGGTTCAGGTTGCTGCCGTCGATGGCTTCATGCACGTCGGCCTGACCGCTGGCCAGCGGGTCACCGTAGGCGTCCGTTTCGGCTACGCTGCGGCCCGGCGTACCGGCCAGCGTCTCGTCGTAATATTTTTCCAGTCCGTAGGCACCCGAGCCGTCCTCATTGCAGAAGCCCAGCACCGAGGCCAGGAACTCCCCATAGGGGTAAGTGCGGGAGGCTGCCTGTTCGCTGGTCAGGTAGAGGATACGGGTTGCCTTGCTGGTTTTGGCCTCGCCGTCCTTCTTGTCCTCCTTTTCCTCGGTCTGCAGGCTCGTGTCCACCGCAGCGCCGTCCTTGAGGCGGTAGCTGTCTGCATAGGCCAGGATAGCATCCGCCACGGGCTTTTCGACGCTCTTTTTCACCACACGGTACTGGTACGGCTCACCGGTATCCTTGTTGGACGCCGTCAGCGCCTTGTACACCGTATCCGCCGTTGTGCCGTCGCCCAGCAGCTCGGCAATGTGCTCTGCCGCTGTGCGGATCTGGTCCTCCGTCGCCCCGCTCTCTAAAATGGAGGACGGGTCGGCCACGATGTTCCATACCGTGCTGCTCTTGGCCAGCAGCTTGCCGTTGGCGCTGTAGATCGAGCCGCGCACAGCGGGCAGCGTTGTGTCCTTCAGCTGCTGGGTCACAGCCTCGGCGCGGTAGCTCTCGGCATCACGCACCTGCCACACATACAGCTGGTAGACCAGCACGCCGTAGCAGGCGAGGATAAATGCTATCATGCAAAACAGCGTCCAGTATTTTATGCCCTTGCTTGCCCGGGGACGATGCCGGGGGGAATGGTTGGGTCGTTGCTCTGTCATGGATACACCTTGTTATTTCAAAAGCCTTTTTGCCGACGGCAGCAAGGCCGTGCAGCAAAAAGGCTCGTAGCTGCATATTTTTGGTTGTTTTACGGGTTCAGGCTGTCCAGCAGGCTCAGCGCTGCCGTGCGCACCTCATCCAACAGGCGGCCCGCGGCACCGGTGTTCCGCTCAATGATGCTCTGGTCCTCCAGCTGGACGTAGGTGATCTGGCTGGGATCGGCCTTGACCAGTCCCAGCTCACCCTCGGCCACCTGCTGCAGACTGGCGCGGCTCGTGATGTCGTTCATCCGGGTGTTCAGGTAGTCGTATTCGCTCTGGGCCTCGGCCAGCTGGGCGCTGACCTCATCGACCTGTGCGTTCAGTTCCATCAGCGTTGCACCGCTCATCAGGCTGCTGATTGCCAGCCCGCCAGACACGGCAAGAATCAGCACGATCACGGCAGTCCGCATCACATGGCGGACGCGGTTCAGGCCGTGGTTGCCGCCGCGCACCGCACGCACCTGCGGGCGCGGCGGGGGCTCCAGTTTCGGTGCTGCAGAGCCCTCGTGCAGCAAAACAGTTGTCATGAATAATGCCTCTTATGCTTTCTCCAACACTCTCAATTTGGCGCTGCGGCTGCGACGGTTGGTCTCCAGCTCCGCGGCGTCAGCCTCAATGGGCTTGCGGGTAATCAGCTTGGCCTTGGCCACACCTCCGCAGGTGCAGATGGGCTGCTCCGGCGGGCAGGTGCAGCGCTGTGCCCAGCGGCGGAACTTGTTCTTGACGAGCCGATCCTCCAGGCTGTGGAAGGTGATGACGCAGAGCCGCCCGCCCGGGGCCAGACAGTCAAAGATGGCGTCGAGCCCCTCGTTCAGGGCATCCAGCTCGGAGTTGACCGCAATGCGGACGGCCTGGAAGGTGCGGCGCGCCGGGTTCTTCGCCTTGCGGCGCTCTGCCGGGGGCACAGCGGCGGCGACGATCTCGGCCAGCTGCAGCGTGGTCAGGATGGGCCGCTCCGCCCGCGCGGCGACAATTTTGCCCGCGATCTGCCAGGCATACGGCTCCTCACCGTAGTCACGCAGGATGCGGGTCAGCTCCTCACGGTCCAGCGTGTTGACCAGATCCGCGGCGGTGGGACCCTGCTGGCTCATGCGCATATCGAGCGGCGCGTCGGCATGGTAAGAGAAGCCGCGGGCCGCGTCGTCCAGCTGGTGGCTGGACACGCCGAGATCGAGCAGGGCCCCATTGACCGCCGGGATGCCAAGCTCCGCAAGGACGCAGGCGGCCTCACGGAAATTGACCTGCACCACCTGCGCCGGCAGACCCTTGAGCCTTTCGGTGGCGACTGCCACCGCATCCGGGTCCTGATCGAGCGAGATCAGACGTCCTGTGGTCAGGCGTTTGGCGATTTCTCTGCTGTGACCGGCGCCGCCGGCGGTGCCATCCAGATAGATACCGGCGGGGTCGATGTTCAGCCCGTCCAGACAAGGCTGCAGCAGTACGGGGATATGTGAAAATTCCATGTGTTATCGTCCTGTTTTGTTAAAAGTCAAGGTCTTCCATCGCAGCGGTGAAATCCTCATCGCTCGTTTCCTGGTTGGCGTTCCACGCCTCGGTGTTCCAGATCTCGGCAAAGCTGCGGCTGCCGATGATGGTCACATCGTGGTCGAGGCCCGCGTACTCCCGCAGCTTGGCGGGCAGCTGAATGCGGCCCTGCTTGTCCGGGGTGACCTCGACGGCGGAGGCATAGAGCATACGGCTGACCTTGCGGCCCTTGACGAGGCCCTTTTCCTCAATTTTGGCGGCGACCTTTTCGAACTCCTCCGCCGGGAAGGCGGCCAGGCAGTGATCCAGCCACCGGGTCACGATGAAGGTCTCCCCCATCGCGTCCCGGAAGCGGGCGGGAAAGTTCAGACGCCCTTTTGCGTCGATTGCGTAATCATACTGACCGACGAGCATCCGGCTTTCCTCCCTTCGTCATACTGCACAAATCTTCGGCAAGATTTTTTACGTCGCTGCGTTCAGTTTGTTAATAACTCTGTGGAGAACGTGGAAAACTACCCATTCTTCCCCACTTTTGTTGTTATTCACACCACAATTACCCACCTGTGGTAAAATAATAGTACCATTTTATTCAGCAAAAAGCAAGGGCAGGCGGGGAAAAACTGCGCCATGAATTGATTTTTCACAGTTTGTACAAAGGGATCGGGATGCAGGTCAGCAGTTTGCAGCAAATGCGCACGCGGCAAAATTCCTGCCCCCGGGCAAAGAAAAACGCCGCACCATATTGCACGGTGCGGCGTTGTTTTTTACATATTGTGCTGTCATGGGCAGAAATGTGCCGTGAATAACAACACCTCTGCATTTCTTACTTGGGCATATTATTCTTGGGGCGGGCGGCGCTGCGCAGATTCATGCGGGTGTTCTTGATGTCCGCCATGCTTCGGCCCAGCACCTCCTCGGAGTTCTTCAGGATCGTCTCGCAGTACAGGGTCGCCTTGCGGGTCAGTTCCTTGGCGCTCTTCTGGGCAGCGGACAGGATCTCCGCCGCGTGCTGCTGACTGCGCTTGACGATCTCCTGCTCGCTGGTCAGGACGCGGGCGCGCTCCTCTGCCTGCTGAATGATGCTTTCAGACTCAATGCGGGCGTTCTGCATGATTTGCTCGCGGTCATTCACGATTTTTTTGCTCTCGCGGATCTCGTCGGGCAGGTTGTTGCGCACCTCATCGATAATATCGCGCATACGGTCCACATCGACCATGCGCTTGGAAGCGGAGAACGGAACTATCGTCCCGGCCTCCAGCGTTTCCTCCATCATCTCCAACAGTTCTTCAACGTTCATACCTCTTCCCCTCTCTCATAGCGGCTGACCTTGATCTTGCCGTAGTTGTACTGCTTCACCAGCGTCAGAGCGCCCGCCTGCTCGGGCAGGTCGGCCTCGCGCTCGGTCTCGCAGAGCACGACCCCGCCGGGGGCCATCTTAGCGGCCAGCAGCGGCAGCACGGCAGCCACGGTATCATGGTGGAACGGCGGATCCAGCAGAGCCAGGTCAAACGGCCCGCGGATGTTGGCGAGAAAGCTCTCGGCCTCGCCCTGGCGTATATCACTCTGGCGGTCCACCCCTGCCGTTTTGCAGTTGGCCTTCACAACGGCGAGTGCCTCGGCGGAGCGGTCCACAAAGAGGCATCTTTTGGCACCGCGGGACAGAGCCTCGATGCCCAGCTGGCCGCTGCCTGCGAACAGGTCCAGCACCCGTGCCCCCGGCACCAGGAACTGCACGCTGGAGAACATGGCCTCCTTCACACGGTTGATGGTCGGGCGGGTAATGTCCTCGCCCGGCAGGGCCTGCAGATTTTTGCCGCGGGCTGTTCCGGCAATCACGCGCATGGTGCCGCACCTCTTTCCTCTCAAAATTTCGTTTATACAGATTCAGTATTTATTATGGTGCTTTGGCGTAGGATTGTCAAGGGTGCAAAATGTAAAATAAAATGGCAAAAGGGTAACAGAGACAGGAAAACACGGTCCGGTGGGCTTGACAAACACCCCCGCAGATGGGTATAATAGGTACTGTTGTTACGCGGCTGTCGTACAACGGCTAGTACATCAGCCTTCCAAGCTGAGGACGTGGGTTCGACTCCCATCAGCCGCTCCAATAAAAAATCCCTGTGTCACATTCAGACGCAGGGATTTTTTTATTGCAGAACGCAGCCGGGGCGAACAGCATTCGCCCGCTGGGCCGGTTTCCGATTACAGCTTCACCAATTCCGCCTTCAGGTTCTTCAGTTCCTTCTCCAGGCGGTCCTTGTCCTTGTTGTAGTCCTGGTAGGCCTGCAGGCGGGCTTCGACGTTGGGGTCCTCGGCGGAGAGATAGCCGCTGTTCATCGAGGCTGTGTAGCTGAACTTCTTCAGCGTGCCGTTGAAGTCGATGACCATGAACTGGCCCTCGGCGGGCCGGACCGTGCCTGCGCCGAACATTTTATGGTTGATTTTACAGCCGGTCAGGTCGGGCAGCGCAGCAGGGTTTGCCAGCAGCTCCTGCAGCTCCTGCTCACACTCGCCGATGCGGATGCAGAGCTCGGCGCGGTCCGCCTTCTCCTTCACAGCTTTTGCGCGCTCCCTGCTCGTCGAGCCGCGGGTGTAGCCCTTCGGGTAGAACTGTCCGGCGTAGGCCGTGTGCAGGATGTCGTACACAAGCAGGTGCAGCGCGTCGTCGATGCCGCCCAGCTCCTGCTCCGCGTAGGCCTTGTGCAGAGCGATGATCTCCGGGTAGTTCTCCAGCGCGTGCAGCAGGTCGTTGCACATCGTGTAGTAACGCGGCAGGTCCAGCGCCGTGCCGCCGCCAAAGTCTGCCTCATACCCAAAGTAATCCGCCCACGCCTTCGCCTCGTTGGCCTGATAGAAGTAGTTCGCGTGCGGCTCCCACAGGTTCAGGAAGAACACCGCGTTGGCCGTGTTCATCGTATACTTGCTCATGCGCGGGAACACGCGGCGGAACCGCCCGTTGATCTGGTCAGCGAACAGCTCGGCGCGGCCCCGGCGCTTGGAAATATCACCGCCGTCCTCATTGTACAGCCAGCGGAAGCACTCGCGGACGAGTTCGACCTCGCTGTCGCGCAGCATCAGGTTCTGCAGGCCGCCGATGGGCTGCAGGGCCGGGTTGTCCAGCGTCGGCTGGGCCTGCTGCATGGCATCGGCAAACATGGCCGGAAAGTCGCTGTCCTCGATGTCCCAGTTCACGCCAAAGCAGTCTACCGCGCGCCAGACCGTTCCCTCATCGGCTGCCGCGCGGGCTTTGCAGTGCTGAACGTATTGTGCAAGGATCCCATTCAAATTCTCAGTATTCAAACCAATTCCTCCTAAAAAAATCAGCCTTCCCATTATAAAAGACCCTGCGCAGAGCGTCAAGACCGCAAAACGACAAAAAGCCCCCTCTTTCGAGGGGGGCAAAATCGTCAGAAAATTTACAGGCTCGAGTAGCCGAAGCTGTTGACAAGCGCATCAATTTTCTTGCCCTGCTTGCACCACGGGCAGCTGTGGGAGTCGTAGGTTTCGTAGTCGGGAAGGTCGTGGGTGTCAAAGATGCTGGCCACGGGGTAGCCTGCGCACTCTTTGACCGACGCAAAGATCGACGCGATGCCGACGGGATCGCCGCCGTAGTAGCGGATGGCCTCGACAGCGCCCTGCACGGTGAAGCCGGTGGTGACAGACGCCGCCAGCACCAGCACATGCTTACCGGCGATCATCGGGGCGGTGTTTTCGCGGAAAAGCAGCTGGCTGCCGGTGGTGTGCTCCGGCGTGACGACGTAGATCGTCTGGTGGGCATTCATATTCGTATAGCCGGCCTTTGTCAGCTCACTGGCCATGCAGGCGCCGATGACCTCGGTGCCGTCCAAGCAGAGGATCGTGTCCACAATGGTCGTCGACTTGTACTCTCGCACCAGCTCGGCGGCGGCAGCGCGTGCCTCCGACAGGCGGAACTTTGTCAGCGTGACATCAATGTAGTAGTTGATATGGCTGTGGCTGGTGGCATAGTGCCCCTTGCTGACGCGCAGCTGCAAATTCGATTTGCCGGTGGGCAGTTTTACAAGATTCATCGCCATGGTAGTCTCCCCCTTAATGCTTTAACTGTTTATGGTACTATTGTACAAATTTGTGTATCAAAATACAAGGAACGCATTGCCCAAAATCCGGCGCTGATTTTTGGGCAGTTTTTCTTCGAGATTGACCAAACGGCACTTTTGTGGTATAATAAACCAACAATTTATAGTGGGGAGGTTTGCGGATATGGGCTACAAATTGGCGGCAATCAACGGCGACACGCTGGCTGTGCCGCAGCTGGTCCTGACCCATCTGACCCAGACCGACGGCGATACGATCCGGGCCGCACTCTACATTTTGCAGACCCACGACACCGACCCGCGCACGATGGCCCGCGCACTGGCACTGCCCAGCATCGAGGCTGCCAAGCGCGCCCTGCAATACTGGGCCGGTGCCGGGCTGCTGGTCAGTGAGCGTGGGGCCGCCCCCGCCCCGGCAGCCGAGCCCGCACGGGTCGATCTGGCCAGCGTGGCCAACGACCCCTATGTTGCCGTTCTGTGCCAGGAGGCGCAAAGCATCTTCGGCAAAACGCTGAGCCGCAGCGAGATGCAGCGGCTTGTCGGGCTGTACTTAAACGACGGCTGGCAGCCCGATGTCATTCTGCTCTGCTGCGCCGAGGTCACCCGTCTGGGGCGGCGCACCATCGCCGCCGTGACCCACCTGCTGGCCCGCTGGCGGGAGGACGGCGTCGAGACCGGCGAGGATGCCGAGCGCTGGCTGCAGCGTGCCAAGCAGCGCGAGGCCTGGTGCCAAGATGCCGCCGCACAGTTTGGCATTGAGCCGCGTGCACTGACGAACTGGGAGCGCCGCACGATTGCCCGCTGGCACGAGGAAATGGGCATCGGGCGCGAGATGATCGACGAGGCACTGCTGCGTGCCAACGGTAAAAACACCGTGCGGTACGTGGACGGCATTCTGCGGGCCTGGCGTGCCCAGGGCATCACGACGATCGACGCCGCGCGCCGTCAGGGCCAGCTGGAGGGCAGCAACATCGTGATGACCGAGCGGCCCAACGCCCAGCCGCCCGCCGCCAGCGCCCAGAAGGACCTGTTCAACCGCAACTGGGCGGCCATGTTTGACGAGGAGGGGTAACCTATGCGCACAAAAGACGAACTGTTCCGCGCAGCGCAGCGCGAGGTGGCAGCCTACCGCCAGCAGGCCGTAATGCAGGCCGAGACTGCCCGCCGCGCCGCCTACGCCGCTCACCCGGCGCTGGCCGAGGCGGACAGCGCCCACCTGCGTGCGGGGCTGGGCCTTGCGAAGGCCGCAGCCCTTGGCGGAAACATGGATACAGCCCGCGCCGCGCTGGCCAGCGCAGATGAAGCGCTGGCCGCTGCGGTCAGGGAGACCGGGTTCAGCGCGGACGATTTCAAGCCCGCCTACCGCTGCCCGCTGTGTGAGGATACCGGTATGCGCGGCGGTGTCCCCTGCCGCTGCGTGGCAGACGCCGCCCGCCGTCTGCGCCGGGACGAGATCAATGCCGCCAGCCCGCTGGGCCTGTGCCAGTTTGCCAGCTTTGAGGTCGAGCGCTACAGCGACGCCGTGGAACCGGAGCTGGGCATCTCCCCGCGGGAGTACATGGGCAAGCTGCTGAACTACTGCCGCGGCTACGCCGCCAAATTCAGCCAGAACAGCCCGAACCTGCTGTTCATGGGCCACACCGGCCTGGGTAAGACACATCTGGCGCTGGCGATTGCCGACGCCGTGCTGGAGGGCGGCCACGACGTACTGTACACAAGCGCCGCCGCGCTGGCCGCGCAGCTGGGGCGCGAGCACTTCAACTACACGACCAACGACGAGTGGCTGGCCGCCTGTCAGGAGGCCGACCTGCTGATTTTGGACGACCTGGGCACCGAGTACATCACGCCGCTGACCATCAGCGTGCTGTATGAGCTGATCAACACCCGGATGCTGACCCACCGCCCCACGATCTACACGACGAACATCACCGACCAGAGCGTTTTTGTGGCCCGCTACACCGAGAAGGTCGCCAGCCGTATGCTGGGCGGGTGCAAGATGTTCAAGTTTTTTGGAACGGACCAGAGGTTGAAATAACTTCATAAAAAACCGACCCGGCGTGTGCCTGCCGATGGGCACACGCCGGGTTTGTTGTATCATATTGCAGGGGCTGCCCGCGGCCTTGCGCAGGCTGCGCTGTATGGGTAACGAGCGAGCCAGGTATGCCCGGCCCCTACAGGCGGCAAAATTGTCAGTACCTCGCATACAGGAAGCTGCCGCCGCCGAGGAAGCGGCCCATGAACAGGAAAACAAAAATGCAGACCTCATAGACGGCCCAGCGGGCGGGCGTGGGCAGGGCGGCGATTTTGGTGCGCAGCGAGACACCACGCTCATGGGCGGCGTCCACGGCCAGCAGAATCGCAATGCCCGCGTAGAGCAGAATTTCCTCCTGCAGGCTCGTCAGGCCAAGCTCCCAATAGTTGGAGAACACGGCGTGCCCGCCATTGCAGAGAATACCCTTAAAAAGCTCTGCCGCGTTGGCAAGGCTGCTAGCACGGAAAATCACGAACGCACCCGCCAGAATGCAGAATGTGCCCGCCACGCGCAGCGCATGGCGGAGCTTACCCGGGCGGCGGGGCGGCAGGTGGTTTTCCGCCGCCTGGCACAGGCCGTGCAGGCCGCCCCAGACGAGGTAGGTCAGCCCCGCGCCGTGCCACAGGCCGCTGACGAGGAAGGTTATAATCAGGTTTCCGTCCTTGCGCGCCTTGCTGCACCGGCTGCCGCCCAGCGGAATATAGATATAATCCCGCAGCCACTGCGACAGGCTGATGTGCCACCGCGCCCAGATGTCCTTGACCGAGTCGGCAAAGAACGGCTGGCGGAAGTTTTCCGGCAGGTGCAGGCCCAGCACCTCGCCGACGCCCAGCACAATGTCGGTGTAGCCGGAGAAATCGGCGTAGAGTTGCACAGTGAACAGCACGCCGCCCAGCAGCAGCTGGGTGCGGTCAAAGGCGGCGGGGTTGGCAAAGACTGCATCCACAACGACGGCGGCGCGGTCCGCCACGGCCAGCTTTTTAAAGTAGCCCCACGCGCTGCGCTGTACGCCGCGCCAGACCCGGTCCGTATCCCAGACAGTGGGCCGGTCCAGCTGCGGCATCAGGGCGTCATAGCGGTTGAAGGGGCCCTGCGTGATGGAGAGAAAGAACGACGCATAGCACAAAAGGCGGGCGTATTTTTTCTCAGGCAAAATCCTGCCCCGGCGCACGTCACACAGATAGCTGACGAGCTGCAGCGTAAAATAGCCGATGCCCAGAGCGTTCGCCAGCGTGCCCTGCCAGCCCAGCGCAGCGGGCAGATACTTGAGCAGGGCCAGCGGCAGCAGTGCCGCCGCAAGCCCCGCAAGGAACACGGGCTTTTTCGCGGTGCGCCGCCCGCACCACCAGACCAGAAAGCTGCTGCCCGCCAGCACCGGCAGTGCTGCCGGGCAGAGCACCGCGTAAAATAGTAAGTTTGCCCCCAGCAGCAGCTGCCAGCGGCGCGGCGGCGGGCAGGCATACCAAAGCCCCGCCAGCAGCGCCGCGAACAGCACAAAGCCGGGTGATGTCACGGCGATCATGGCAGGGCCTCCTTCTTATTCGTCTTGCAGCTTTGCATAATAGGCCATCAGGACGGAGTCGTCCGGGGTGAGGGTCAGCTTTTCCTCCACCGTCTGATAGAAAAGATCGTCAACGCTCTCCCCCGCCGCACGGCGTTGGATCGTCTTGCAGAGAATGGCAGTGAACTTTTCCGCCCCCGCGCCGTTCAGGTGGTGCGCGTCGGAGAAGTCCTCGATTTTCAGATTGATCTCGCTTTGCAGCTTGTACAGCGAGAAATCCCAGTATTCCAGCCCGTCATGCGCGGCGCAGAAGTTCCGCAGCGCATCGACGTAGGACTGATAGTTTTCGGTGTTGTACAGGTAGCCGCTGGGCAGCGGGGCCGTGAACAGCACAAGCCGGATGCCGTTTTCCGCGCAGAAATCGGTGATTTTGTTGAGGTATTCCCAGCCAAAATCCGACAGCGGCGCGTCGGCATCTACGTTCAGCAGCGTGGCAAAGCCGTCCTGCGGGATGCCGGTGGTATAGACAAAGCCGCGGCCCCGGTACGCCTCACCGCTGTCCGGGTAGGTCACATAGCCGTAGCTGTCCGGCGTGTAGCCGTCAGTCAGCTTGGCCTTCCAGAGGGCGGGCATTGAGGACGGCGGCGCAATGCCGTGGCGCGCGGGCAGCAGCAGGTCGGCATAGGCCGCCAGACCGCCCATCTCCGACAGGTAGGCGTATCGGTTGGGTGAGCGCCAGTCCATGTGGTCGGCCAGCAGATAGCAGGCCAGCGGGATGTTGGCGGACGCGCTCTCATTGTAGCCGGTGTAGAACATTTCGAGATAGACGGTTTTCAGCGGGTTCTGCGCAGCAGCTTCTTTCAGCATATAATAGGAGCCGTCCGGCAGCTGCTGGGACGACCCGGCGTTGAAGCTGTGGGTGCCCAGCGCCGCGTCCACCTGCGCGGGGTCAACGCTGCGGTAGCAGTGGGACGAGCCCAAAAACAGCGTATCTATGTTTCCGGCGTCGGCATACAGCTCCTGCAGCATGACGCGGGAGTAGGAGTGTATATCATCCACCAGCAGAAAATCCGCAGCCGCCAGCAGTGCCGCCGTGAGCAGCACAAACAGTGCGGCGGCTGCCGCTTTTTGCAGGATGGTTCGTTTCATACGGTTTCCTATCTGTCAGCGTTCGATCTTCATGTGGGGGTGCTTCGGCGTGTAGGCGGCGACGTCCAGCGTCCACTCGGTATTGCCGTCGGCATCCTCCGCCGTTTTGGCAAAGTCATATTGCGCGTAAAATTCGCGCACCATGGCGTTTTTGGCTGTCGGATAATAATGGCCTACGATGGTTTTGACCCCGCGGGCGGCGGCCTCGGCCACGACGGTGTCCATCATGGCATCCTCCATGCCGCGCTTGAGCACGCGGCAGCTCATGAGCCAGAGCGTCAGGTCAAGCACATCGCCCTGCTGCCGGCCCGCCACAACGGTGACAATGCCGTTATCACCGAATTTATCCACGAGCTTGCCGCAAAGGCAGAGGTCGTTTTTGTCCCCGTCCATGGCGCGGATGTCATCCTCGGAGCAGCGCAGCGTCGTCAGGTTGAACTGGTTGGACTTGTTCGTCAGCTGGGCAATGCGCTGGATGTAGAGCGGCTCAAAGCCCTTGATCGTAGCCGTCATTTCAAGGCTGTCGAGATACTGGCCGTAGTCGGCAAACGCCGCCTGTGCCTTGGCGCGTTCGGCGTTCTGGTGGTAAAGCTCGGTCTTTTTCAGGTCCTCTTTGGAAAGGGCCGTGACCTCAAAATAGCCGCCGTGGTCGAGGGTCTTGATGTAGTTTTCGGCCCCGTCCAGCGCGGGCACAGCGACGCCGGGCACCTGCGCGGCCACGATGGCGCGCTCCGCCGGGTTGTCGTCGGCAAAGACAAAGCTGTCCGCGCCCAAATTCAGCTCGGACGCGATGGCCTTCAGGTTCAGGTCCTTCGGGTCCCAGTTGGCCTTGATGGCGACGAAATCATCGGGGCGCAGCACGCCGTCCGGGTGGTTCAGGCCCGCCAGCGCGTTGGCCTCGTCGTTTTTGGAGTCAACGGCCAGGATGACGCCGATGGATTTCAGCGCCTTGCAGTAGCTCTGGAACTCGGCGTAGACCTGACCCTCGGGCACTTCGGGGCCGATGGCCAGGCCATCCACGCCGTCGTCGCCGACGATGCCGCCCCAGAGCGTATTGTCCAGGTCGAGCACAAGCGCCTTTTTGTTGCGCCCGTACAGGGACTTGATGATATTGGCCACGCTGTTGGCCAGCGACGGGATCGCGTCGAGGCAGATGGCATATTTGTACATGTGCCAGAAGAAGGCGTCGCCCCACGCCGTCAGGCCGTAGTCCGCCGACAGGTAGTCGATGTCGTTGATGTAAAAGTGCTCATGGGACGCGGCGTAGGCGTAAAATTTCTGGTTCAGGCGGCTGATGAAGTTGGAGCGGCCATGGGGGTCCCAGATGTCGCGGTTGCCCATGAGACGGAAGTTCGGGCGGTCAAAGTTGTTCTGGATGACCGGGCAGGCGAATTTTTGCTCCAACGCCTGCCACATCGTCTCAAAATGGGCGTACTGCTCGTCGAGCATCGCGTCGATGGCGGCCTCGCTGTCGGCCGTCGTGGGCAGGGCGGTCAGGTTGCGCCAGTTTGTGTGGATGTAGATGACGTCGGGGTGGAAGTCGTCCAGCTCCGGCGTGCCGAACATGGCGTCCTGCCAATACTGGGCGTACTCGCTCTGGTAGAACTCCGCCTCGATGCCGTATTGCAGCAGAAACAGCCCCAGCTGGTCGGCCACTTCGTTTGTGGTGGACCCGCCGAGGATGGCAATTTTTTTGTGCAGCGGGTGCGGGTTCCGGGCCAGCAGCTCACGCCGCAGCTTACGCTTTTTGCGCAGCAGCGTTTCGGTATCGAGAGGGTAATGGAAGCAGTCCATGGGAAGCTCCTTTTATAGTAATAAGCCTTGTGGGCAAAATGTAGGGGCGCATTCTATATGCGCCCGCAAGGTATGCGGCTGCCGCAGACGGCCCGGGCGGATATGGAATCCGCCCCTACGGACCTTTATCAGCCCATCTCCGCCAGTGCGCCCTTGAGTGCCTGGGCGATCTGGTCGGGGCAGCTGGTGGGCTTGCGGCCACAGGTCGTGCCCTCCATGCGGGCGATGGCGTCCTCGGCCTTCATGCCGGGCAGCAGCTTGGCGATACCCTTCAGGTTGCCGTCGCAGCCGCCCAGGATCTGCACGCTCTTGATGGTATGGTCGTCGTTCAGCTCCACGACGGTGCGGACGGAACAGGTGCCTTTATTGTTGTAGGTGTATGTCATTTTGATTTGCTCCTTATTTTTGTCTCTTGTAGGTCGATTTGCGCGCCTTGGCTATGTCGCCGATGCGCGCGATCATCTCGTCGCTGGTCGCAAATGCTCCCACCGGGCGCGGCGTCACGGTGTTGATGCCGTGGTAATCGGTGCCGCCCGTGACGATCAGTCCGTTTTCCTTGGCTAAGCGGGTCAGCTCGGCCCTGTCCTCCGGCGTGTTGCGGGGATGGTCGATCTCGACGCCGTCCAGCCGCCCGGCGGCGATCAGCTCGCGCGCCAGCTCCATGCTGTGGTAAACGCTGGGGTGCGCCAGCACGACCACTGCGCGGCTTGCCTTAATGACATCCAGCACGGTGTCTACCGGCTCATACCGCGGCGTGTGCAGGATGCGTCCGCGCACGGGCTTGAGCCCGAACAGCGATTTGTATACGGTATTATACATGCCGTCGGCCAGACCGTACTGCCACAGCACCCGCATGACCTGCGCCTTGAACAGCGTGCCGCTGTCTTTGGCAAGCTCGAGCGCCTCCTCGGTGCGGAACTGGGGGCAGATGGCTTCCAGCTCCTTGCAGCTCTGCAGCATGGCGGTCAGGCGGCGCTCGGCCATCATGGCGGAAAAGTCCGCCAGCGCGGCGCAGTCGTCGGGCCAGTAGCAGAGCAGATGCACGCGGTGGGCGCGCTCATAGTCGTAGGCGGTCAGCTCGGTGGCCGGGATGAGGTGGACGCCGTTCTGCACGGGATGGGCATAGGCGTAGCGCACGCTCCGGATCGAATCGTGATCCGAGATGGCCAGATGGGTCATCCCCGCGCAGGCCGCCAGAAACGGCAGCTTGTCCGCCGGGGTCGAACCGTCGGAAAAGGTCGTATGGGTATGCAGATCACCGGGCATGGGCGTCACCTCACTTGCGAATGTGGATGCTATGGGACATATTATTATACTACAAGTCGAGGGAGAATTGCAAGTAGGGGCGGGCAATGCCCGCCCCTACAAATTTTACGCTATTTTCTCTCTTTTTTCAGTTCCTCCAAGTATTCCGCCAGCTCGTCTATGTCGGCGTCGGTGAGAGTGTCGGTTTCGGCAAGGGCGGCTACGAAGTTGCGGGGGCTGCCGCCGAAAAGGCGGCCCCACAGACTGCGGCTTTCGGCGGGCAGATACGCGGCCCGAGTCAGGGCGGCTGTGTAGAGGTAGCCCCTCCCCTGCTTTTCGCGGGTGACGCAGCCCTTTTCCTCCAGCCGGGCCAGCAGGGTCAGCAGCGTTGTGCGGGCGCGGGGCGGGCCGGGCAGCGCCGTTTCCAGCTCGGCGGCGGTCAGCGGCGCGTCGGCATCCCACAGGGCGTTCATGATCTCTAATTCTGCGTCGGGCAGACGTTTGATTTTGGACATGGGATGTTTCCTTTTTAAGACAGGCTCTGGCCCTGTACACAGATGGTGCGGGCATCAAATTTCAGGCTGGCGTTGCCGTTATGAACGTAGAAGGTGTAGCGCTCCACACCGGGCCATTCGGCAGTAATATACAAGCCCTCGCGCGTGAAGGTCCAGACGCCCGGGTCGTCGCTTTCGAGACTTTCCGGCGGTGTGTAGCCCGGGAGTGCAGCGGTCTTGGGCGCTGAGAAATCCAGTGCGTTCAATTCGTCGTAGGTCAGGTAGCCCGGCAGCCGGTTCCAGTCTGCTGTGTCGCTGAAATCAACGTTCAGCACTAGCAAGGCGTCGGCCCCGCCGTAAAAATACTGGTTGCGGTAATAAAGGTAGGTTTCCAGCTCGTCCTGCGGCCAATCGCCGGGGTTAAAAAAGTTCTGTGCCCCCGCTTGGGCCAGCGCATCGCACTGGTGCAGCAGCATACGGTACTGGTTGTTGGTCAGATCCAGCTCCCGCGCCATCGGCAGAATCTCAAAATGTGCCGATTGGTTCGGGTCGTCTGCAGACTGCCAGCCGCTGATGACCTCACAGGGCTGTGATTCGTCGAACGGTGCAATCAGATAGACATGAAAGCGTCCCTCGCCGTATTGTTTGCCCAGATACCAGGCTTCGGGCGTCAGCTCGGCTTCAAAGGTCGCTTTGACCAGCGCACCCTGGCCGTCGTTCAGGTAGTCGCGCCAAGTTGTGCCGTCGTCGCGCCGGGTTTCCAGCAGGGCGGAAATGTATTCCGTGTCGTAATCCTCGGGCTCCACAAGGCCGCACGCGCCGCTGTGGAAGTAGTAGCCGTTTCCGTCGGTCAGATACTCACTCCAAAGGAAGTCCGCACCGCGCCACACGGCTGCGGCCCCCGCCTCCATTGAGACGGGCGGCGGCTCCGGGGTCACGATGGGGTTGGCGGTCCCGGACGGCGCCGGTGCGGCAGTTGCGGCGGGTTCCTGCTCGTCTTGTGGGGCCGCGTCGGCGGGCTTGCAGGCGACCAGCCCGCCCGCACAGCAGGCAGTCAGGGCCAGCACAGCCAGCAGGGCGCGTCCGCGGTGCTTGGGGGCAGTGTCCCACAGGGCGGCCAGACGCTGCTTGAACTGGCGCTTGTTCAGGGCAAAGCCGCTGGTCAGCGCGGGGCCGCGGTTCTGGCGCACGGCGGTCAGCAGGGCGTCAGCGTAGGCCGCGCGGCAGTCGGCATCGCGGCCACACAGGGTCTCGGCGTCACAGGCCTCCTCAATGTCGCGGCCCGCGCGGGCGGCCAGCAGCCAGACAGCAGGGTTATACCAATGCACGTCACATGCCAGCGTAAACAGCAGCTTTTTAACGACGTCATGCCGTTTTATGTGGGTCAGCTCGTGGGCCAGCATGTAGTCTGCGCCATTGGGAGCCGTGCCCGTGGGGGTCAGAAGTACGGGATGCAGCGTGCCCGCCACCATGGGGCTGCGTACCAGCGGCGTGGCGACCATGCGCGGGCACGCCCCTTGCGGCAGGGCGCTGCGCCAGCTGGTGTCAACCGGCTGTGCGGTGCGGCGGACGCGGATGCGCCAGACGGCATAGCCGCCAAATTGATAGAGCGCAACAGCCAGCACGCCGAGGTTCCACGCAAGGGCCAGCAGGTTCAGCCGCGTTGCGCCGACGGCGAGGCGTTCCAGCACCGTGCGGTGTCCCGTCTGCAGCTCGGCGCGGGGCACGATGTAGCCCGTGGGCGCACCGCCCTCCACGGCGACCATGTAGGGCACACCGTCGGCGGGGCGCTCGGTGACTTCCTGCGAAAGGGCGGTCCGGCTGTACAGCGGTGTGGTATCCACGGACACCGCCGCCGGGGCCTGGGGCACAAGCGCGTGCAGCGGCACCAGAAGCAGCACCGCCAGCGTGACCCACAGGCGGCAGAGCCACTGCGGGCCGTAGCGTTTTTGCAGCCGAGGCGCCGCGGCCAGCAATGCCAGCGCGGCCAGGCCCAGCAGAATGCCCTGCACGAACAGCGAAGCAAAAAGTGTGGCGAACATGGGGTCGACCTCCTTTGTTCTACAGTTGTAGAAGATATTTTTATTCTACAAGTGTAGAAGGGCGGTGTCAAGGGGTGAGGGTGACAAAGTTTGACAGGGTTGTTTGGTGGAATTGCATAAGGGCGGCAGCGGGCAGGTGGAGGGCCGGGCATGCCCGTCCCCTACAGTGCCACGCTTGTTGAACAGGCGCTGAAGGCAAGGTACACGGGAGGGATGAATCCCTCCCCTGCAAATCATTACCGGGTGGTTGTAGGGTGGCCAGCCCTCTGGCCGCCGCGGACGTTTACGGTACTATATAACTTTATGGGCTGCCACTGTAGGGGGCGGCATCCTCGACGCCCCGCGGAGGGGTCAAGACCCCTCCCTGCAAATCGCTCGAAAACGGGGCTGCGCACTAAAAAAGCGCACCGCCCCCAGTCGGGAGCGGTGCGCAAAATATCTTTATGCTATGCCAGACTTACGCCAGCAGGGGCTTGCAGGCCTCGGCCAGCTTTTCCTTCTGGGCCTCGGCCTCGGCGAGGTTCTTGCCCTTGGTGGTGAAGTAGGTCTTGATCTTCGGCTCGGTGCCGGAGGGACGCACGACAACCGTCGCGCCGCTTTCCAGCGTGTAGATCAGGACGTTGGCGGCGGGCAGGCCGGTCTCCTCGGGCTTCTTGTAGTCCACGACCTTGACGACCTTGTCACCGGCAAAGTCCTTCGGCGGGTTGACGCGCAGGTTCTGCATGATGTCGGCCATCTTGTCCATGCCGGACAGGCCCGGGAACTCAAAGCTGTCCACCTTGTTCAGGTAGCGGCCATATTCGGTGTAGATGCGCTCCAGCTCTTCCTTGATGGAGGAGCCCTTGGCGCGGTAGTAGGCGGCCATCTCGCAGATCAGCATCGAGCCGATGATAGCGTCCTTGTCGCGGACGTAGGGACCGGCCAGATAGCCGTAGCTTTCCTCAAAGCCGAAGATAAAGCGGTCCACCTCGCCGTCAGCCTCCAGCTTGGCGATCTGGTCGCCGATCCACTTGAAGCCGGTCAGCACGTTGCGGCACTCGACGCCGTAATGCTCAGCGACCTTGTCAGCCAGCGGCGTGGAGACGATAGACTTGCACATGACGGGGTTCTTGGGCATCGTGCCCTGCTCAATGCGGCCCGCGCAGATGTAGTCGAGCAGCAGAACGCCGACCTCGTTGCCGGAGAGCAGCTCATAGCTGCCGTCCTTGCACTTGACGGCGATGCCGACGCGGTCCGCGTCGGGGTCGGTGGCCAGCATCAGGTCAGCGCCGGACTTCTCGGCCAGCTCCAGGCCCAGGCGCAGTGCCTCGAAGATCTCGGGGTTGGGATACGGGCAGGTCGGGAAGTTGCCGTCCGGGTCCTTCTGCTCGGGCACAATGGTGATGTCGGTGATGCCGATGTCGCCCAGAACATGGGTGACGGGCACAAGGCCGGAGCCGTTCAGCGGGCTGTAGACGAGCTTCAGACCCGCGGTCTTGCAGATGCCCGGGCGGATGGAGCGCGCCTCGATGGCGGCATACAGCGCGTTGATGCAGTCGTCACCGACGTACTCGATCAGGCCCTGGGCCATGCCGTCCTCAAAGGAGATCAGCTTGGCGCCGGTCAGGATATCGGTTTTCTGAATTTCGGCGTAGACGATGTCGGCGGCCTCGTCGGTCATCTGGCAGCCGTCCGGGCCGTAGGCCTTGTAGCCGTTGTACTTGGCGGGGTTGTGGCTGGCCGTGACCATGATACCGGCGTTGCAGTTGTAATAGCGGGTCGCAAAGCTCAGTGCGGGCACGGGCATAAGGGCGCTGTAGATGCGGACCTTGATGCCGTTGGCGGCCAGCACCTCGGCAGCGGTCCTGGCGAACAGGTTGCTCTTGATGCGGCTGTCATAGCTGATGGCAACGGTCTGGCTGCCGCCCTGGGTCTTGACCCAGTTGGCAAGGCCCTGGGTCGCCTGACGGACAACGTAAATATTCATACGGTTGGTGCCTGCACCGATGACGCCGCGCAGACCCGCGGTACCGAACTTCAGGGCCACGGCAAAACGGTCCTGAATGGCGGCATCGTCCCCCTTGACGCTTTCCAGCTCGGGCTTGAGGTCAGCGTCGTCCAGCTCTGCAGCGAGCCAACGCTCATACATATCCTGATACATAAGTAAAACACCTTCACTTTCCATAGGAAATACTAACTTAGCTTACTCTAAATATACCAACTTTCTGCAAGCCTGTCAATCGAATTTTGTTTAATTTTGCCTGATTTTTCCCGTTTCGTGCTTGTGCAAGGGCGCGCTGTGCGGTATACTGATAAAAAAGCAGGAAAGTGGGAAACAGGCCATGTATGCAAAAGTGACAAGCCTTGGTGTGACCGGTCTGGCGGGGTACATCGTGCAGGTCGAAGCCGACCTTTCGGGCGGGCTGCCGCAGTTCAATCTGGTGGGTCTGCCGGACTCCGCCGTGAAGGAGAGCAGTGAGCGGGTGCGCAGCGCCATCAAGAACCTGCACTATGAGTGGCCCGCCAGCCGCATCACCATCAACCTGGCCCCCGCCGACGTGCGCAAGACCGGGCCGGTGTACGATTTGCCGGTGTTTGTGGGCATCATGGCCGCGCAGGGCAAGCTGCCCGCCCCCGGCAGTGAGCGGGCGTTTCTGGGAGAGCTGGGGCTGGACGGCACGCTGCGCCCCGTGACCGGCGTGCTGCCAATGGCGCTGGCCGCGGTGCAGAACGGCGTGAAGGAGCTGTTTCTGCCTGCCGAAAACGCCGCCGAGGCCGCCGTGGCCGAGGGACTGACCGTCTACCCGGCCCGCAGTGCGCAGGATGTGGTGCTGCACCTCTGCGGCGCAACGCCCCTGACCCCGGCAACGCCCGAGGGGTACGACGAGGACGGTGTCTGGCTGGGGCCGGACATGGCCGACGTGCGCGGCCAGAGCGAAGCCCGCCGCGCCATGGAGATCGCCGCTGCAGGCGGGCATAATTTGATCATGATCGGAAGTCCCGGAACCGGAAAATCTATGCTTGCCAAGCGGCTGCCGGGCATTCTGCCGCCACTGACCTACGAGGAGGCGCTCGAGACCAGCGCCATCTACTCCGTGGCCGGGCTGCTGCGCGGCGGCACGGGGCTTATCAAGCAGCGGCCCTTCCGCAGCCCGCACCACAGCGTCAGCTCGACAGCCATTGTGGGCGGCGGGTCTGTCCCCCGCCCCGGCGAGGTCAGTCTGGCGCACAACGGCGTGCTGTTTCTGGACGAGCTGCCCGAGTTTGCCCGCGATACGCTCGAGGTGCTGCGCCAGCCGCTGGAGGACGGCAGGGTCACCGTCAGCCGCGTACACGGCACAGCGTCCTACCCGTGCAGGTTCATGCTGGTGGCCGCCATGAATCCCTGCAAGTGCGGTTATTTAGGCCATCCCACGCGGGAGTGTACCTGCACGCCGAGCGCGGTGGATGCCTACCGGCGGCGCATCTCCGGCCCGCTGCTGGACCGCATTGACTTACACGTCGAGGCCCTGCCCGTGGAGTACGACGACCTTGCGTCCGAGCAGGGCGGTGAGTCCAGCGCCGACGTGCGTGCCCGGGTCATGGCGGCGCGTACTTTGCAGCGAGAGCGGTACAAGGCCCTGCCCGGCGTGCGGTGCAACGCGCAGCTGCCGTCCGGCGCCCTGCGGCGCTACTGCCGCATGACCCCTGCCGCCGAGAAGATCCTGCGCAGCGCGTTTGAGCGGCTGGGCTACAGCGCCCGCGCCTATGACCGCATTCTGCGCGTGGCCCGGACCGTGGCCGATCTCGACGGCAGCGAGGTACTGGACACGGCGCATCTGTCCGAGACGCTGCAATACAGGACGTTGGA